>VYKO01000137.1_pt1 | contig 9887 bp, 8 predicted proteins | sample 5114561 | NCBI WGS metagenome assembly VYKO01 (sample SAMN12291811, study PRJNA351875) | freshwater metagenome | isolation source: freshwater lake | place: USA: Michigan, Baseline Lake | collected 2011-08-08 | reverse complement strand
GTTTTCTCCACTATTCGCTTACTTATCAACTTTATCTAACTCGAACTAAGTTTCGGGTCGATATTCCCTATCAACTCTCTACCGTCTTTTTCACACGAGGTATATCATGGCTATCATCTACGTTAAGTCTGGTTCAACAGGTAATGGCTCCGCTTGGAACAATGCTTATGGCAGTTTACAAAGTGCTATTACTGCAGCACCAGCTGGTGATGAGATTTGGGTGGCTGCGGGGACGTATAAACCCACTACGGGAACGGACAGAACCGCGAGTTTTACCCTGAAAAACAATGTAGCAATCTATGGGGGGTTTGCAGGAACGGAAACTGCCCTAAATCAGCGTAATATTGCCAGTAATGCCACTATTTTAAGTGGTGAAATTGGTGTAGCGGGGATTGCGGATAATTCCTATCATGTTGTTACAGGCAGTAGCACGAATAATACAGCGATTCTCGACGGTTTCACCATTACGAAGGGGAATGCGAACGGTACGACGGGAAATCAGGGTACTGGTGGCGGAATGTACGTCAATAATGGCAGTCCTACCGTCAGAAATACGGTTTTTGTCGATAATAATGCTACTTCTGGAGGTGGATTATACAACGAACAGGGAAGCAATCCTTTTCTGTCGGATGTGCGGTTTGAATTTAATACTGCTACGGATGGGGCGGCGATTTATAATCGTTTGAGTAGTCCCTTCATTACTAATGCCACTTTTCGACTGAATACGGCGGTTAATAACGGTGGTGCGCTTTACAATGCTAGTAGCAGTAGTCCTACGGTGACTAATGCTGTTTTTACCCGAAATACAGCGACTACAGCCGATGGGGGTGCGGTTTACAATATATCAAGTCTTCCTAATTTCACTAATACTGATTTTAGTGGGAATGTAGCAGGGCGAGGAGGCGCAATTTCTAATAATTCTAGTACCCTTGGTTTAAGTAATAGTATTATCTACGGCAACCAAGATCGACGTGGTACAGGACCCGAAATTTTTAACAATGGCGGTACGATTAACACGAACAATAACATCATTAAGGGCGGTGTCTTTAATGGTACGGATGTTGATCCCAAGTTTGTTAATGCGAGTGGGGATGATTTGCGCTTATTAGCAGGTTCTCCTGCGATCGATGCTGGTAATTCTGCCTCATTACCAACGGATCGTCAAGATATTGACTCAGATGGCAATACTACAGAAGCTACACCTTTAGATTTGGCGCGTAATCCCCGTATTGCGGGTTCTAGTGTGGATATTGGTGCGTTTGAGGGTGCAACTACCCCACCAACGGCGACTAAGCGCATTATTTATGTGAACGCGGCAGCGACAGGAGGTAATAGTGGTACTTCTTGGGCGAATGCGTTTACTGATTTACAAGCGGCGTTAAATGCTGCACCCTTATTAGGGGATGAGATTTGGGTTGCTGCGGGTACTTATAAACCGACAACAACCACTGACAGAACAGCAACTTTTACCCTGAAAAACCAAGTTAAGGTTTATGGGGGTTTTGCTGGAACGGAAACGACTTTAGAACAGCGAAATATTACCAATAATGTCACTACTTTAAGTGGCGATATTGGAGGAACAACGAATGCTCAGGATAATGTTTATCACGTTGTTACTGCGAATTTTACCAATAATACAACGGTGTTAGATGGGTTTACCATTGCAGCAGGTAATGCCAATGGTACGGGAACGGATCAAAATAATGGCGGTGGTATTTTTATCAATGATGGTACTCCGATTCTGAGTAACCTGATTTTTGATAATAATAATGCTTCTAATTATGGTGGTGGATTATTTAACACAGGTGCAAGTAATCCTACCTTAACTAATGTTACTTTCCGTAATAACAATGCTGCTAATGGTGGAGGTATCTTTAACACGGGAAGTAGTAATCCTACCCTGACAAATGCGACATTTACTAGCAATAATGCCAGTAGTCAAGGTGGGGCTATCTATAACGAAAGTAGTAGTAATCCTACTCTCAATACTGCTACTTTTACCAACAATACAGCAACCAATTATGGTGGTGCAATTTTCAATACCAATAGTAGTCCTATTCTGAATAATGCCACTTTTACTAATAACCGAACAACTACATCTGGCAGTGGTGGTGGTGCGCTTTACAATGGTAGCAGTAATCCCACCCTCAATCAAGTTAGCTTTCAACAAAATAGTTCTACCTACGGCGGAGCAATTTTCAATAGCAGTAGCAGTCCTATCCTAACTGATGTGACATTTGGTAGTAATAGTGCTACTAATGGTGGTGCTATTTATAACGGCAGTAGCTATACAGCAGGGGGGACTAATTTTCATCTAACACGAGTTACTTTTACTAACAATAGTGCTAGTAGTATAGGTGGAGCAATCGTTAACTCCAGTAGTAATCCCAGAATGACCAATATAACCTTTACTGGGAATACGACTACTGATCCAGCATCAGGTGGAAGTGATCAAGGGGGTGCTATTTACAACAGTAGTAGCAGTCCTACTATCAATAGCACTACATTTAGTCAGAACACTGCAAATAGCGATGGTGGTGCTATTTATAATTACTTCAGTAGCCAAACTTTAACTGATATTACCTTCACTAACAACAGTAGCGTTAATGGTAGTGGTGGAGCAGTTTACAACCAAAGCAGTAATCCTACCCTAACCAATGTTAACTTTAATTTGAATAGTGCTAACAATGGTGTTGGTGGTGCTATCTATAATGGTTTTTTATCGGGCTACGCTGGCAGTAACACTACTCTCACTCAGAATAGTTTTCAACAAAATAGTGCTAGTAGTGGTGGTGCGATTTACAACAGTAGTAGTAGTTCCAATCTGACCAATGTTAGCTTTAGTCAAAATGCTGCTAGTGGTAACGGTGGTGCTATTTTTTCTACAAGTAGTAGTTCTAACCAAACTAATGTTACCTTCAGCCGTAATAATGCTATCAGTCAAGGGGGAGCAATTTGGACTAATGGAGGTGGTGCTAATACCTTAGTTAATACCAGTTTTTATGGTAATGCTTCCAGTGCTGGTAGTGCCATCTTTAATGATGGAACTGCTCCTACTCTCCGTAATAGCATCATTTGGGGACATGGGGGAACAGCTATTGTCGGAAGTCCTACCATCACTAATAGTATCGTACAGGGAGGATATACCGGAACAGGAAACGTCACCGTTGATCCTTTAACCCTTGCAACTGCAATATTTGTTGATCCCAACTTCGATGATTTGCGCTTAAAAAGCGGTTCCCCTGCGATAGATGCAGGTAGCAATACTTTCCTCCCCGCAGACAGTCGAGACTTAGACAAAGACGGAAACACCACCGAACCTCTTTCCCAAGACTTAGGGAATAATCCTCGCGTTAACGGTACAACAGTTGATATAGGTGCTTTTGAATTTACAACTCCTGTCAATCAACCTCCTGTTGTTACCAATAAAACCTTTACCATTGCTAAAAGTATTGCGGTGGGTGCTACCGTTGGTACAGTCCCCATTAGTGACCCAGAAAATAACCCTTTTACCGTCACTATTACTAATGGTAATACCGACACAGATAACGACGGAACTCGTCCTTTTGCCATCAGTAACGCAGGAGTAATTACTGTTACTGACCTCGGCGATTTTGGCACTAATACAAGCTTTAATCTGACCATTGCGGCTAATGATGGTAGCGCAACAGGAACGGGTAATGCAGTTATTAACTTAAATAGTCCGCCTACTGTTAATAACGCCACCTTTTCTATTGTTAACAATAGTGCAGTAGGTGCTACCGTTGGTACTGTCACCGCCAGTGACCCCGAAAACAATCCCTTGACTTTCAGTATTACTAATGGCAATACCGACACAGATAACGATGGAACTCGTCCTTTTGCCATCAACAACTCAGGGGTAATTACCGTTACTGACCCCGGCGATTTCGGCACTAATAACAGCTTTAATTTAACCGTCACCGCGAATGATGGTAACGCCACTGGAAACGGCGCAATTGTTGTTAATTTAACCAGTCCTGTTAACCGTCCCCCAGTCGTTAATGATGCTGTTTTCAGCATTTCTAAAACCAGTCCTAACGATACAGTCGTCGGGACAATTAACGCCACTGACCCCGACAATAACCCCTTAACCTACAGTATCACCGCCGGAAATCCAGACACTGATGGCGACACTATCAAAGCCTTTGCTATTAGTAACACTGGTGTAATTACTGTTACCGATGCTAATGATGTCAGCGCACAAACTAACCCCTTTAACCTGACGATTCAAGCAAATGATGGTGCTTTAACCGATACGGGTATCGCTACCATTAACCTAAATAATGTTAACCCTCTCAGCTTCCAACTGAAACTCTATGAGGATAATAACGGGACAGTTGGCAGTGAAATTACAAGCAATAATGCCATTCTTGGTAACAGCTTCTTTGCGGAAATCCTAGTAGGTGATATTCGCACCAATGCAGCAGGTTTAATCATCAACTCCCTTGATTTTGGCTTTGCTGCTGATGTTGCTCAAAATATCAACAACTTTGCTGATATTGGCAATGTCAACAGTCCCCTAATTACCTCCGCTTTCCCCCTATTCCGAGGCGGTACATTAGACAATACTAACGGATTAATTGATAACCTAAGTGGTGGTGCAGTTCCCGAAGCAAGTCAAGGTACAGCGATTGGGATTAATCAATTAAATCGCTTCAGTTTGCTACGCTTTAACGTCGTGGGAACGCGGGATAACTCTAACTTAAATCTCACCTTTGATCCCACTCAAATCGGTTTTGCTGATGGCACATTAGTTGATCCTAATGGTACTTTAAGCTTAACCCGTAATATCATCATCAATGATGCACCGATTGTCGGTAGTATTAATAACGTCAACCTCGCCGAAAGAAGTGCCGTAGGAACCGTAGTTGTCGCCGGAAACTTAGTAGATGCAACTGATGATGCTTACGGACAAACTCCCACATTTAGCTTAAGTACCTCTCCTAAAGATGGGTCAGGAAATGATCTTTTTGCTATCAACTCTACCACCGGAGAAATTACCTTAACTCAAGCGGGTGCTAATGCCATTGACTTTGAAAGTGGAGTTACATCCTATCAATTGGGAGTCAAAGCAACTGACGGTTATAAACTCTCTACCGAACGCACTTTTAACGTCAATATTACTAACGTTAATGAAGGGACAATAGTAGTAGATAAAAACGCCATCACCTTCGGCACAAAACTCTCCCAGTACCGTACAAGTGCAACCGATAGCTTGTTTGTTCGTCCTAACTTTGCTGACAAAACCCAATTCATTGACATTACTAATACCGCATCGGGAACTAACGATGTACTTGCTATTGCTGGTATTAATATCAATGCTCAAAATGTCACCACAGATGCCAATTTTGCCAATGGAGACATACTGCTAAATCCCGGACAAACTCGACGTATCGCTTTAGCATATACACCCAAAGCAGCGCGAGAAAACTTCAATTTGGCTAACGGCTTAGTCATCAACAGTAATGCTCAAAACAATTCCGCTTTGAACATTCAACTAACAGGAAAATCAACCTTTAACAGTGATATTTCCTACGATGGACGGGTGAATTTAACCGACTTAACTACCTTACAACGTCCGGGGTTATTTGGTAGTAGTAGTGGACAAACAAATTATGACCCTACTGCTGATATTACCGGAGATGGAAGAATTAATCTTGCGGAATTAGTTCCCTTCAATTCCGAATTTGGATTAGTTATTTAGATTAACTCTGTAGGTTGGGTTGACCCAAGGAAACCCAACAATTCAGATTAATTATGATGACTTTTGATTAGGTTTGATGGGTTAGCGCACTTCCTAACCCATCCTACAAAATAAAGGTTCAGGTAAGGGTTCATTATCTACTTGATAAGCAATCATTAGCGATTCTATTGCTTCTTTTCCATTAGCGACAGCTTCCTCATAAGTATCTCCATGAGTACGCCAATATTGCCCTAGAAAATCAGGCAATGCAACCAAAAAACAATTATCTTCATCAGACCATTGGATTACCATGGGATATTTAATTTGTTCCATTTTCTTGATTCCTCTTAACTTCTTTTTCTTGATACAACTTTGCATCGGTACTGTCTTTTCCAGAAACAGTAACTTTACCAGAGTACAAATGATGTACCCAGTTAGTGTGACTTCCCTTGCCAGATTTTTGAATAAATGCTGCTTGGCGTAGCATTTGTTTTAACTCGCTAACTTTTTTAACTCAGGAGAACTACATTATGTCTAGTCTGACTACTCAATTCAACCTCAAAACTGATAATAGTGGCCTAGCGGGAACTATTATTAATAATCCTCTCCGTGTAGGCGATAGATTTTTTGTAGAAATTTTAATGAAAAATAGTGATATTAATCCTGTCGGTATCACTAGCGGTGCTATTAATTTATCCTTCGATCCTCGCTCAATTCAAAACATCGACAATCCTTTCAATCCCTCAGATATTAATAGTCTTCTTATTACCTCTAATTTCCCCTTTGGACGCACGGGAATCTTAGACAATACCAATGGTTCAATTACTAACTTAGGAGGCGGTTCTTTACCATTTTGGGGCATTGGTTCACCTCTGGGAATTAATCAATTGGATACTTTTAGTTTATTGCACTTTCAAGTAATCGGCAATGGTAATTCTAGTCTGGTACTTAATATTGATTTATCTCAAACTGGTTTTAGCGATGGCAGTGTTGCCAGTTATTCTGGTAATCAAAGTCAGTTGATAAAAATAGTTCAAGTGGATTCATCGATATCTATTCCCGAACCTTCTACAATTTTGTCAATAGTAATATTAGGGTTAGGTGTATTGCTGTCTAAAAAGCGCAATCAAGACAATAGTAATGATGGTTAATTGATGTTTTTAGGGGACGTAAGCGATCGAGTTTACGTCCCTGATTGATACTCAAAAAAACTGTAAGTTAGGATAGGCTAAAATTACATTATCTTCAGTAGCCACTACTAAATTATGCTGTAAAGCTTGACAGATTAAAAGACGGTCAAAAGGGTCTTTATGAAGGAGTGGTAAATCTTTTAAATGTACTAGGCTTTTTTCATCAATAACCAAACTGTTAATTAAATGCTGTTTTCTTTTTTTGGGAAGATATAGGTCAGGACGCTCAGGAAAATTTAATTTGCCTAACTGATACTTAATAACGCACTCCCAAACAGAGACTACACTCAAAAAAACTTCGTTATTGCTATTTTTTATCTGACGGCATATTTTTTCAGACAAGCGCGGATGATCACTAATTAACCAAAGAAAAATGTGTGTATCTAGTAACAATCTCATTGTGGATAAAACAAGTCTAAAACTTCCTCTGGTAAAGGTTCGTTGAAATCATCAGAGATGGTAAATTCTCCTCTAGCTAATCCTACCGGACGAGATCGATGAGATTGACTTAAAAATTGCCAAATTATCTTAATTTCATTTTCACTTAAAGGATTTGTATTGTCCATTTCTTGGTTATTTTTAACTAAAAATTGCCATTTTTGTAATGCTTTTTCTGTTAGGTAATTGTCGGATTTGTTTGCTGCCTCTTGATGAGTTAACTTATCAATAAATTGCCCAACTAAATTAAGATTGTCTGCGGACAAAATTGCTAACTTCTCAGTTAATAACTGGCGTAATTCTACATCGTTCATGATTTTTTAACTATTAACTAAACATCGATTGTAGTCCCCAAAAAGGATAGATACACCCAGGTTAATTCCTAGAGGAGTAATTTCGGGGCTGTCAACCAGAATAACTGACACTTGCCTAGGGGATTTTCCTGATTGGGAACCTCTAGACCAATTATTCCCGCTTTTTTGACCGATAATTTTCCTTGAAACTTGCCCCAAACTAGCATTTCCGTCCAATAGCCTAAATCCGGTTCGTGGCCTACCATTGCGATCGCGTTTTCCTCTCGCTGATAGTCCGACTTTTGCCACCATTGCACCCAATCTTGAATATTGCCGTTGGGTGATAGGGGATTAAATTGCTCAATTTTACGGCTTAAACCCGCTTTTTGCAAAATTTCGGCGGTTTGCACGGCACGCACCAGGGGAGAAGTGAGAATTAGGTCAAATTTCACCCCCAACTGTCCTAATCTTTGGGCAACTTTAGCGGTTTTTGCCTTACCTTCCTCGGTTAAAGGACGTTCCCCATCGTTGAGATAATCCCCAGATTGCCCTGCTAATCCATGACGCACAAAATAAAGTTTCATATCAGTGTCGGGTCGGTCTTTGCGATGATAATAGATAGCTGAGGTCCGATAGCTAGGTGCGAATTACCTTTTCATCGGGGTTAACTAGATGGGAAAGTTTCTGTTTAATTTGGGTGTCATACAGTTCCCACTTGAGTTTCGCATATTCGGCATTATTATTAAAACCACCGAGGAAACCGATAGGAATTTCAAAACCTCCGGCCATATAACGACCACCACCAAAAAAGCGACCTTGGTTATCCTGTCCGAAAGCTTCCTTGAGAAATTCATCGGGATCTAGGGTAATTTTACTGGTACGCATAGAACCAATGACTAACTCGATCTCCTCATCTTCATCGTGAACGATACCATAAACTAAAGCCGTGTGAACATTTTCTTCTGTCACCAAAAAATCGGCAGCTTGGGGAATCGCATCCCGGTCATCATAACGCAAATAACCGACCCCGGCGATCGAATAATTATTTTTAATAATACGGTTTTTTAAGGCCCGTTCAATCACATCCATCACCCGTCGGGATCTGGCCGATTGCAGGACAGCGTTTAATAATTGGGCATCGTAGAAACGACTGAGATAACCAGCAGCAATAAATTCACACTCTTGCGCTTGCATTAAATTATTCGTATCCGATCGCAATCCGTGCATCAAAGCTGTGGCACACTTAACATGGACGGTATCGCTACTATTAAAATTCAGTAACCCTTTTTGGATATATTGGGTTAACATCGCCGCTGTTGCCCGCATTTGGGGACGAATATCGACAAATTCCGCCTCTAGATCCCCTTGGCGGGTATGATGATCGATCACAGCAATAATGGGAATTTTTGCCTGTTTAACCAGAGTGGTTAACTGACTATTGGTTCCCTGACCATCGACAAAAACACAACCCTGATAAACCGAAAGATCTCTATCCTTGAGGGTATGGACTCCCCAACGTTTAGCCGGTAAACCCGTTAGTTTTACCAAAGCGACATTTTCCTGATGGGAGAGAGTACCCGCATAGACTATATCACAGTGAATATCGTACTGTTCAGCGATAATTTGATAGGCCCAGGCGCTAGAAAGAGCATCGGGATCCGGGAAATCCTGCATCACCACAATTTGATTTTCACCCCGGTGATTTTCCAAAGTACGTCGCAAGCGATCAATCAGGGAAATAAGTAGGGTATTATTACTAACCGTGACTGGAGGAAGGGGACATACTGCCGACGCTTCCCCTACCACTACATCGGTTTCGAGGGACTTGGCAGGAACTAGACTCAGTAATTCAGCCATCATTTTTAGAAAAGTTCGCTTAAAGGTAGATTCAGTCAGGATTTTTTGAGCTAATCAATTCTAGACGATATCCTCGCTCGATCGGTTCATCTCAAATATTAAGCTTTTCCAGCCACTAGCTCCCCACTGTCGGGCTATAACTCTAGTCTATCGAAAGACCTCTCCCGTCGCCCCCCGAAGTCGGGTGGGTTGGGGGTGAGGGCAATTAACCATCGCTGCCCCATTACTTGTGAAAAATGATATAACTGGACTTCCCCACTTCCCCACTTCCCCACTTCCCCACTTCCCCACTTCCCACTCTCCGATACTTTTTAAACAGGATTTAGGATCATCACCGTCCCTAAATATTTGCTCTGATTTTTTCTAGTAAAGTTATACTATTAAGGAAGCAAAGACGAAATTCTA
>VYKO01000255.1_pt1 | contig 9921 bp, 12 predicted proteins | sample 5114561 | NCBI WGS metagenome assembly VYKO01 (sample SAMN12291811, study PRJNA351875) | freshwater metagenome | isolation source: freshwater lake | place: USA: Michigan, Baseline Lake | collected 2011-08-08 | reverse complement strand
TCATGATCGAGATGTAAACGCTGCGGTAAATATCAAGGTCGCCGGAGGACATTCGGAGACTTTAAATGGACGTGGAGGAAAGCGTAAGACTTCTGTTAAAGAAGCAGCATCCCGTGAAGCGTCAACCCCATTCAGCGACCACCCTAAAAAAGTGGCGTGGTGAGGAATCACCGTCCGTTTACGGCGGTGAGGATGTCAATGGGACTAACAAAGTCTAATGAAGTTGTTAATGAGTTACTCAAGGCTTTAGAAGACTCTGATGAGTATGTTCGTAGGAACGCAGCCGAGGCTTTGGGTAAGATTGGCTCAGAAACAGCCATTGCGGGGTTACTCAAGGCTTTAGAAGACTCTAATAAAGATGTTCGTAGGTACGCAGTCGAGGCTTTGGGTAAGATTGGCTCGGAAACAGCCATTCCGGGGTTACTCAAGGCTTTAGAACACTCTGATTATGCTGTTCGTAGGAACGCAGCCTTCGCTTTGGGTAATATTGGCTCAGAAACAGCCATTCCGGGGTTACTCAAGGCTTTAGAAGACTCTGATGAGGGTGTTCGTGGGGAGGCAGCCGTGGCTTTGGGTAAAATTGGCTCAGAAACAGCTATTCCGGAGTTACTCAAGGCTTTAGAAGACTCTGATGATGATGTTCGTTGGAAGGCAGCCGAGGCTTTGGGTAAGATTGGCTCAGAAACAGCCATTCCGGGGTTACTCAAGGCTTTAGAACACTCTAATAAGGGTGTTCGTTGGAAGGCAGTCAAGGCTTTGGGTAAGATTGGCACAGAAACAGCTATGACTGAACTTATCAAATGCCTGAAAAATCCTGCTTTTGTCACATTAAATAATGGCGAGACTCTCTCTCAAGCTAGAAAAGCACTAGACACAATTCAAAACAAACTTAAATACTATCACCCCCTCTCCCAACCCATGAATCAACAAGTTTACATCTCCTACAACTGGCAAGAAGACAGCAACGAAATGGCTAATCAACTCGTCCAAGCATTTGCCGCCAAAAGAATTGAGATTATTCGGGATAAAACCCACACCATCTATAAAGACTCCATCAAAAACTTTATGCGGCAAATTGGACAGGGGAAATGTGTCGTCGCCGTCATCAGCGATAGATACTTAAAATCAGAAAACTGTATGTTTGAATTAGTAGAAATTGCTAGAAATGGTGACTTTTATCAAAGAATATTCCCGATTATTTTACCAGATGCCAGAATTCATAAAGACTTCGAGCGCATAGACTACCTGAAATATTGGGAAGACGAAAAAGCAAAACTACAAGCAAAATACAAACAAATTGATTTAGCTAAAACTAATAGTATCTTGGCGACATTAAACTTATATGATGAAATCAGGGGCAATATTGATAATCTAACCAACATTCTTAAAGATATGAATACTCTCAATATCGACTTACACCGCCAATCGGAATTTGCAGCTATGATTGAAACAGTAGAAACTAAACTTGCAGAGGATGGTCAAACATCATCTAATCAATCTCCAGTCAAGTCAGAATCTAAATATACTATCCATGCCAAAAACCTCCAGATTATTGAAAAAGGTGATGGCCAGATTCAGGATTCTAGTTCGTAGTTGTGCTTAAGCGGGTGCATCTCAGATTTGCAGAAATACCGAAAACTTTTCGCTTTAAAAGGCGAGGTTTTAGATCCGATTTTTTTGATAACTTTTAATTGCTGACATGACTAAATATCTAAACATTACTGAAACAGGACAAAAGCTGGTTGAATGGTCTGAGCAAATGACTGACGAACCTATTATTATTACCAAAGAAGGTCAACCCATTATGGTTGCCCTGAATTACGCTCAAATTGAATCTTGGTTAGAAACTCTTGATATTTTACAAGACAAAGAGTTTGCCGAAATCCTATCTGAAGCGATTCAACAGGATCAATCAGGACAAAGAATTGCTTAGGAAGATGCTAAAAAACAACTCGGTTGGTAACTACTAAACCAATAGGTTCTTGCTGAATCGTCAGATATACACCTATTACTTTTTCAGAGATAGCCAGTTTTGGAGAGGATAGTCAAAATATTCCTAATTCTACTACAAAAACCTCGTCCTCATCATCTACTCAATCTCAAGGACTGTAGGATGCTATACTTCTCACAGGGATAAACTGGTAAATTGGAGGAAAAATCCATCAATAATGATACCCACCCCCGAACAGATGCTTACTTGCCTTAGAATGTGTCAAACCCTGTCTAATTTCTATACCGATATTCATCTATTTCGCTATGATGAAAAACGAAAGTAGATTTATATACTAGCAGGTGAAACTCTTAGCTTTATCATATTAACTAACGGAAATGTGGAGTTTGAAGATGAATCATCAACCTGATTTTTACCAAATGTCTCGCCCAGAATTAAGAAAATATGTCCTCTCCCATCGAGAAGATGATGAAGCCTTAAGAATTTATATGGATAGAATGCGAACTGAACCCGGTGTAACTCGATTTACCCTGACTCCTAGTCAAGAAGACATGAAGAAATTAGAAGAATTTCTCAGGGCAAAAATGGATAAATAAAATTAATTTTTATTACCAACTAATCACCAAATAGAAAACAATATGATTAAAATTAATGAATATACCAAAATCGCCGTTAGCTCCCTCTCTAAAAAACTAGATGATAACCACCCCGAAATTCGCGCTAAAGCGGCTGAATCTTTGGGTAAAATTGGCTCAGAAACAGCCATTCCGGGGTTACTCAAGGCTTTAGAAGACTCTGATGGGTTTGTTCGTATCAAAGCAGCCGAGGCTTTGGGTAATATTGGCTCAGAAACAGCTATTCCGGGGTTACTCAAGGCTTTAGAAGACTCTGATGAGGATGTTCGTATGCACGCAGCCGTGGCTTTGGGTAATATTGGCTCAGAAACAGCTATTCCGGGGTTACTCAAGGCTTTAGAAGACTCTGATGAGTATGTTCGTAGGAAGGCAGCCGAGGCTTTGGGTAAAATTGGCTCAGAAATAGCCATTCCGGGGTTACTCAAGGCTTTAGAAGACTCTGATGGGTTTGTTCGTAGGAACGCAGCCGAGGCTTTGGGTAAGATTGGCTCAGAAACAGCGATTGCGGGGTTACTCAAGGCTTTAGAAGACTCTAATGAAGATGTTCGTAGGAACGCAGCCGAGGCTTTGGGTAAAATTGGCTCAGAAACAGCCATTGCGGAGTTACTCAAGGCTTTAGAAGACTCTAATAAAGATGTTCGTAGGAACGCAGCCGAGGCTTTAGGTGAAATTGGACTAGAAGAAGCTATTCCCGCTTTAATCAATGCCTTATCAATGCCTTATCCGATGCAGAAGATAGCGTTCGTTTCAGTGCCACCGATGCAATCGGTAAAATTGGTTCTCGTTATGCCTTAACCTAAAATGGCAATCAGTCCTGACAATTTACAGCTAGTTATTAAAGCCTATTCCAAAATGCTAAAACATTCCGATGCTCAAATGCGAATAAAAGCCGCTCAATGTCTCGGAAAAATGGGTAATGAATCAATAATTCCTCTCCTATGTCAGGCCTTAGAAGCAGAAAATGATCTCGCTGTTCAATTCTCTATTATGGATGCTATGGATGCTATAGTCTTAATACATAACTTAACTTCAGAAACACCTATGTCAGAAAATCCTCAAGGCTCTAAATACAACATTGTTCAACCCCAAAACGTGCAGATTATTGAACAGGGTGATGGCATTATTCATAATTACGCCACACCCCAAAATTTAGCCGAAGCCGCCCAAGAAATTCAACAACTTATCAGCCAACTCACCCAAACTTATCCCACTAATACCGAAGTTGAAAAACAAACTTTTGTCGCACAAGTTGACGCAGAAATCAAGAAAAATTCTCGCCTAAGAAGCATTTTAATCACGGGAGGAATTGAATTAATTAAAATCCTCTGTCCTCCCCTCGGTATTCCCATTGAAATGGGTAAAAAATGGCTAGAAACTGCTAATTTAAGTGAGTAAACCGAGAGGTTTAATAATCTTCTAATGATACAAATCCCGAAGTCCGCCGCTGATGCGTTTCATTTTTGAATTAGCACAATTATAACCATAAGTCAAGCTTTTTTGATGATAATTAACTTTTTTGTTGGTGATATCTTGACCCTGTTCCAGTTTTGGAGACAACCAGTATTTCTATTCTAATAAGGTCTCTTTAATTGTTGTTAAAACTTTGCTATCTTTGACCATCCAAGCATGAAGCAATACCGGAATGGAAATTTCTTTGCCCACCGATAAACGAGAACTATGGGCGGGAAATATCATTAAATCGTAGGGAGTCCAGATAATTGTGGTTTTAATTTTATTTAAAATTTGTTGACAATCTTGATTTAAATCCTCTAGAAATTGACTCCCCGGCTGCATTTGTCTAATCCCATCTAAAGGTAAACTATACGCGGTTAAAGTGCCTCGATTCGGAGCAGAAATATTTAGGTAACGTTGCACTCTTTCCACTCCTCCCAATCTTTGCAGGTAGTAGCGGGTAATTAATCCTCCCATACTAAACCCAATCAGATCTACTTTCTGCTCTTTAGCAAAGTTTTTCTCGATATAATTATCTACCTGACCCGCTAAAACTTCTAACTTTTCGTAACCATGATTGGGAATTAGGTTAAAACTATGCACCTGCCAACCATGATAGTTTAAATACTTGCTCATCGGTTTAAAAACAGCAGTAGTGTCCAGAAAACCATGCACCAAAACAACGGGATTCATAGTTGAGATTTTATCCTTAAATTCTGAATCTATTCTAACGGTTGATCGGGGTAATGAGCGAAAAATTTTTGGGAAGAGCCTATCTACTAGGTACGGCTACCGGCAACTTCTAAGGATTAGGGAAAAAACCAAAAAGTTTAGCGGCACCTCCTAAAATAGCGACTACCAATGCTATCAGAATCCCTCGATTGGTGAATTCCTGATAGGCAACTCTTGCAGTTAATCCATTGATTTTTTCGTCTAAAGTCTTAATATCTCCCTTGAGTTCGGCCTGTCCTATTTCTACTTTAGTTAACCGGTCTTCTATCTTGTCAAATCTCTCATCAATACGTTTTTCCAGAGAGTCGATTTTCTCATCAATACGTTTTTCCAGAGAGTCGATTTTCTCGTCAAGGCGTTTTTCCAGAGAGTCGATTTTCCCCTCAATCCTTGTCAGGACAGCTTCTAGGGAATAAGTGACAGTTTCGTTAGACATTTTGAGCCACTCCAAAAGTCAAATCTTCAGGGCTAAATGCTGGAGGCTATATCTTACCGAAAAATCAGGAGTCTATAGGCGTACACGGATTCCCATCATAAGAAAATTATAAGTCAAGACTTGAGTTTTTGTCAAGCTTTTTTTGACAGCAATCAATCGCAAGAATTTCGGGAAAGTATTTAGCCACCGATGCCTAACCGTCCCGCTAAACTAGGGCTTAAAGGAATCAGAATCGCTAACATTAAAAAGAGTAGTAATAAACCCCAACCGGCGCGGGTGTCATCGGGTTCGGTTAACTCATTTAAACTAGGTCTTTCCAACTCTCTTTGTAAAAAAGCGACTAAAATTGTCCAATAGAGAGGAATCGGATTACTGGGATTAACTAAGGAAATAATGCCTAAAATGACCAAAGTGGCGACAGTGGTACGGCGGGCAATTTTGCGACCATAAATAGCTTGAACAATTCTGCCACCATCTAACTGTCCTGCGGGCAGTAAATTAAGGGCGGTAATCACCAATCCTAACCAACCGATAACAGTTAAAGGATGCACGGAGATAACGGCATTTTGTAACTCGTCGCCCAAAACTATCCGCGCTAAAAAACTCACTAAAATTGAACTTTGGAAAAAGGTACTAGGGATTTGAAAAAGGCTGGCAGAATTAGATAAAGTTAGTCCAACAATTAATAAGATTAAAGAAACCAAACCTCCCAAAGCAGGACCAGCGAAAGCTATATCAAATAGAACACTGCGGTTAGGTAATAAAGATTCAAAACGAGTAATTGCCCCAAAAGAACCAATCTGCCAAGTGGGAAGAAAATAGGGTAAACTGAGACGAACATTATGGCGTTTAGCGATAATTAGATGACCGATTTCGTGGGCAATTAATACCGACCATAAACCCAAACTCAGGGGAATTGCTTCTCGATATCTCTGCCAATTACTAAACAAATCAAAACCCAATAAAATTCCCGCCGCTTCTAAGCTGGTGACAAGAGTGGCTACTAACAAAACTAAAGAGAGATTTTTTTGAGCAAGAGTGGCAGGACTAGGATCGTTAGTTTTGGGAAGGATAATTACCACAGGTTTTTCCTCGGTTCCTTCCACCAGAAATAAACGATATTTATCGCCAAAATGAACACTTAATTTCTGGGTTAAGCGAGAGTGAACGATATCTGGTTCTCCCCGTAAATTGCCTTTAAAAATTGCCCCTTCCTGAAAAGAGATAGTCTCGGTGGCAAAAAAAGTATCTATCCCAAAAATACTCTGAATAACTTTTAAATCCTCTTCGGTAATTGGAATCACATCCGGTACAATTACTGTCACCGCTGCCGTGGTTTCGAGAGGAGTAACGGACTGGCTAACTGCCGGGTTAACTTTCGGTTCAATTATCTGATTGGTTTTCAGTAAGCGTAAACGGTTGCCCAAATAAATATAGATAATGGTGGAAGCAACCAGTAAAAAGAGAATTACCGCTAGATTGAGATAAATTCCTGCCGCAAATAGCCCGAAAAAAATTAACCAAGGAGCTATGAGTACCAAGGATTGTAACCAAGCTAAAATTCCCAGTTGGCCGTAGGGTTTAGCCCGATAAAAACTCCAAGTCAAGATAGCACCAGCGACGAGGAAAATAACAGCGATCGCAGCAATTTTCGAAGAAATATTAACCATAGGAAAGTCAAAATCAATAGGTTTTTATCAATCAATTTGATTATAAGCTTGCAGGGCAGCCCGTAATTGACCCCGATGCTTTTGTAACAATTCTTGTCCTGCGGCCGCCGAAAGTCCCGTTTTCTGCATTAACAAAGCCAGTTTAACCCGGCGGCCACTTTTTTCCAGTAAAATAGCCGCTTCCTGGCGACTAACATCGGTAAGGTTGCAGATAATCCGCAGGGCGCGGTCATGGAGTTTATGATTAGTAACTGCCACATCGACCATCTGGTTGCCGTAAACCTTGCCTAACATTACCATTGTCCCTGTGGAGAGGATATTTAAAGCCATTTTCGTCACCGTTCCCGCTTTCAGCCGTGTGGAGCCGGCCAAAAGTTCCGGTCCAGTCAATAACCGGATATCCACATCCACCGCGATCTCCACTTGTTCGGCGGGGACACAACTAATAGCAATCGTCGTCGCACCTCGCTGTTTTGCCGCCCGTAAAGCCCCATGAACGTAGGGGGTTGTCCCCCCGGCGGTAATCCCCACTACCACGTCTAATTCGTGAATTTCTCGCTGGGCAATAATCGCCGCCCCATCTTCCGCTTTATCCTCCAAATCTTCGGAACTACGCACCAGCGCCGCCGCTCCACCGGCGATAATTCCCTGTACCAATTCCGGGGGAGTGCAGAAGGTGGGGGGACATTCGGCCGCGTCCAAAACCCCCAGCCGGCCACTGGTTCCCGCCCCAATGTAAAAGAGTCTACCACCTTTAGCCAGAGCTTGACTGGTCAGGGAGATCGCCAGGGCCAATTCTTGCCGGGCCATGGCGATCGCTTTTAGGGTTTGGGCATCCTCGCGATTGAAGAGATCCACCAATTCGAGCGGGTTTAATTGGTCTAAATTTAGGCTATTTGGGTTAATTTGTTCGGTTAAAAGGTGTCCTCTGCTTTCCCACTGTTCCATAACGGTTTAATTGAGCTTTTCGTAAGATTATTTTCAGTATATAGCCAATCGGTGGGTAAAAAGCTTGACAATTGCCGCCCGAATATTAGATAATAGTAAATCGTGTCAATTCCTGCTCGGATCAGGTGAGGACATTAGCACAAAAGCTGGAATTTTTTTCAGCTACCTGTACGGCAAAACGAGCGCAGAAAATTCATGAGTTACGCAATTATTGAGACCGGTGGCAAACAGATTCGGGTAGAACCCGGTCGCTATTACGATATCGAACTTCTTCCCGTCGATGAACAAAGTACCCATACCATCGACAAAGTGCTATTAATCCATGATGAGGATGATATTAGCATCGGTCAACCCTTTATCGAAGGGGCCACCGTCGAAGGGACTGTCATGCAACATCGTCGGGGCAAAAAAGTTATTGTTTATAAAATGCGCCCGAAAAAGAAAACCCGTAAAAAACGCGGTCATCGTCAAGAAATTACCCGTTTTATGATTGATTCAATCAATTATAACGGTAAAACCCTAGTCGCCACTGCTGCTACCTCCGTCGCTGAAGTTGTAGAAGATAGTAGCGATGAAGAAGAATAACTTTTAGAATCAAAAAAGCATTTGGAGAGAAATTATGGCTCATAAGAAAGGTACGGGTAGTACCCGCAACGGACGCGATTCTCGTTCCCAACGCCTAGGCGTTAAGCGCTACGGTGGTCAAGTGGTAAAAGCGGGAAATATTCTCATCCGTCAACGGGGTACTAAAGTTCACCCGGGTAAAAATGTTGGTCGTGGTGGCGATGATACTTTATTCGCTTTAATTGATGGTGTGGTCAAATTTGAATACAAGGATAAAAGTCGCCGTCAAGTTAGCGTTTATCCTGCTGAAGTTAGCGCTAGTTAATCCCATCAACCCTGATTAATTTTTTCCCTGTAACCTCCTAACTCATCCTAGGGGGTTTTTCAAATAATTTATATCTGTTGACAGACTAGACCGAACACTCATGGATTAAAATAGTCCGAAAGTAGCTCGGAAAAGATGAACTGAGTATGATTCTTAAAATTGCCCATATCTTAAAAAATTTGCCCTGGTCTTTCAATTCTACTGCCGAATTACCCTGGTTGGATCGATCGCGAGCGGAAAAATCCCTGCAAAAAGCTCGTCAACAACAGCGAATTTCCGAACGAGAATATCAACTCCTCGACCATTGGCGAGAATTGGGTTATTGTATTGTCAAAGATTTAATTCCGGCCACGGCGATCAATAATTTAGTAGCGGAATTAGCCGATTTATTTTTCCTAGAATCGGCTATCCCTGGATTAAGAATTGAAGGCATTCAAGCAGAAAATCTACCAGCGAGTTTAAGTCACGAGCAAGTTTTAGCCCTAGATATGGAGCAAAGAAAAGCCTTAGTTAATTCTATTTGGCGACTCCATGCCTTTCATGAGATTTCCCCCGCCGCTCAAGCAATTTTTGACAATCAAAATCTGAGAGATTTAGTTAATTTAATTATTGGCAAATCCTGCGAACCGAGATATTCCATCAACTTCCTGCACGGTACAGAGCAGGGGCTGCATGAGGATATGGCAGTTTTTTATGTTCATCCTGCTAATCATTTAGTTGGTGTTTGGATTGCCTTGGAAGATATTTCCGCCGATGCTGGCCCACTAATTTTTTATCCTAAATCTCATAAAAATATCAAAGTAACTGACTTTTTTCCAGACTATCCCGCCGTCAATCTTAAAAATATTACTGCCGCTCAAATTCCCCAATACCAAGATTATGTTAACCAGCGCGCTCAGAATTATGACTGTCAATCATTTACTGCTAAAAAAGGAGAGATTCTTCTCTGGCACGGAATGTTAATTCATGGTGGTGGGAAGATTAATAATACCCTGCTAACCCGTAAATCGATGGTAATTCATTTTATTGCCGAGGGTGGCGATTACAACGATCGGGCTTTGGGACCTTTTAATTGGTAAGATTAATGTACCACTATTGACATCCTCGCCGCCGTAAAACGGACGGCGATTCCTCACCACGCCACCTTTTTAGAATGGTCGCGTCAATGGGGTTGACGCGACCCGGGATGCTGCTTCTTTAACAGAAGT
>VYKO01000215.1_pt1 | contig 9944 bp, 11 predicted proteins | sample 5114561 | NCBI WGS metagenome assembly VYKO01 (sample SAMN12291811, study PRJNA351875) | freshwater metagenome | isolation source: freshwater lake | place: USA: Michigan, Baseline Lake | collected 2011-08-08 | reverse complement strand
TGTCTTTAAATTTAAAAGCAGATTTGGTAAATTCGGCACTTCCTCCCTGATGTTTTTTCTTAAAGTTAGGATACTTAGTACGACCAGCAAAGAAATTGGTAAAAGCTGTTTGTAGGTGTCTTAACCCTTGTTGCAAAGGTACACAGCTTACTTCATTGAGAAAGTCTAATTCTTCTTGCTTTTTCCAATCGGTTAGCATTGAAGAAGTTTCAGCGTAGCCTACTCTTTCTTGCTTTTCGTACCAAGCTTGTGTTCGTTCGTGGAGAGCTTTGTTGTAAACCAATCTTACACAGCCCAAAGTGCGCCGCAATAGCGACTCTTGTTCTGGTGTGGGGTAAAATCGAAACGAATAGGCTTTTTCCATGTCTTACATTCTGGCATATATTTTGTAAATGCGCTAATATTTAACAGTAAAGCCGTCGTAGAACGACGGGGTTTCAGACCCAAATTTTCGATGATTGCCAAGAAAAGTGACAAATTATGCGATTTTGTTGAGAAATAATAATTTTTCTGGGCTGCCCAATAAAATTGACCATTTTCGGCAGGAGTCAGTAGCCGGTCGTCAGTAGCCGGTCGCCGGTCGTCAGGAGATTGCTTTTATTTATTCTCCCTTCTCCCCACTTCATAATTCATAATTCATAATTCATATGCTTTTTGATAAAAAGTTAAAGTGGTATTGCCGTAGCGTTTCTGACGACAAATGGTTAAACTTTTTAGATTAATTGCTTGCCAAGATTTGGGATTATGTTCCACAGCAATTTCCCCCAGAGAATCTAATAAATTAGATTGAGAGATGGCAGTTAGTACCGGTAAATATAACCCGCTTTCGTAGGGAGGGTCAAAATAAATTAAATCAAAACTTTTCCCCGCTAAAGTGGCTAACTTTGTCAGCACATCCCCCCGAATTACTTGGAATTGCTGGTGGGAAGTTGCTAAATTGCGCCAATTTTCCTTGATAATTTCGCCAGCGCGTCCTGATTGTTCAATTCCAATTACTAGACTCGCACCTCGACATAAAGCTTCCCCACCCATGGAACCATTACCCGCACAAAGATCTAACCAACGACAGCCGGATAATTTCTGTTGCCAGATATTAAATAAAGCTTCTCGCACCCTTGCTGTCGTGGGACGGGTTAATTGTCCTGCTAGGGTTTTTATGGGACGATTACCGTAAATTCTCATCGGTTAAAAGGCAAATTCAGTTAATCTTTTTTGTAATAAATCAGGAAAAAGGGCATAGTATCTTTGATTGAGAGGAGAGGGATGGGGGAGAGGCAATAAAGTCACTTTCTTTTGCTGTTTTAATCCATCTTCATCGTTAGCGGTAAGGGTAACTAGCAGTTTTTTGGTAAAGCGTTCTTTATCAAGATAGAATTTATCTACTTCTTTGGGTTTACCGTAGGGTTCAAACCATTTAAAAGCTTCCGTGCCAAGGGGAATGATATGATCACCTTGCCAATAAAAAACGAGCAGTTTTTCTATAAATGGACGAAAACGATCTTTCACTTCCCCAGAATAAGCTTTATTACCCGGGGGTTTGTAGGGAACTGTATTAGTTAAGAAAATTCGATCGCACACCGATAATAACTCTTGACGATCATGGGATTTTCTCCCCTGCCAAGCTTGAAAAAATCCCTCTCTTACCATTCTACCGGCAGCCCCGATCAAAGGTTGTCCTGCATACACTTCATCTCGTCCTAAATCCCGCCCAAAAAAGCATAACTGACTAGCAAGATTACCACCATACAAAACTGGTTCAAAGGGGTCTTTTTTTGCCTCGTGGTAAATTAGGGTATCGATGGGAAAATCCTCTTTTTTTGCCTCTTGGTGTACCTGTTTAATTAGGGTTTTAATATCGGTCATTTCAGTTATCAGTTATCAGTTATCAGTTATCAGTTATCAGTTATCAGTTATCAGTTATCAGTTATCAGTTCACTGTTTACTGTTTACTGATCACTGAAAAAAGCTTCTCCCCACACCCCACACCCCACACCCCACACCCCACACCCTACACCCTACACCCCACACCCCACACCCCACACCCTACTTCCCCACATCACTCCTCGGTGCGATAGCCAAATTCTGCTAAAAGTGAGCGAGATTGTCGCCATTTTGGTTCTACCTTCACAAATAATTTTAAATATACCTCCCCGGCGATTAACTTTTGAATAGCCGATCGCGCGGAAGTCCCGATCGCTTTTAACATACTGCCATTTTTACCGATGACGATCCCTTTTTGGGAATCTCGTTCCACGTTAATGGCGGCAAAAACCTTGGTTAAAGCGGGAGTTTCCTCGACGCGTTCAATCACCACTGCCACAGAATGGGGAATTTCCTGACGGGTTTGCCGTAAAATCTGTTCGCGGATTAATTCGCCCATAATAAACCTTTCTGGTTGATCGGTGACTAAATCGGGGGGATAGTAATAGGGACCGACTTCGAGGGAATCAATTAACAGATTTTGCAATGCTTCGATTCCCGTCCCCTCCAGTGCCGAAAATTTGAGCAGCGGCCAGTTATTTTCCGTCCCTAAGGCACGATAACTATCGTCTAGAGGTTGCAGGTCTTCCGGTTGCTGATCGGCTTTATTTAGCCCTAAAATCGTGGGAGTTTGGTTTTTAGTCAGTAAATCGGCGATATAGCGATCGCCACTACCGAAAAAATTGCTACTATCGACAACAAATAAAACTAAATCTACAGAATTTATGGCGTTTTCAGCATTTTTAACTAAAACTTTGCCTAATTCGTGATGAGGCTTGTGAATGCCGGGGGTATCGACAAAAATCATCTGGGAGCGCTCGCCGGTGACAATGCCGCGTAAACGGTTGCGGGTAGTTTGAGCGATGGGAGAAGTAATGGCGATTTTTTGTCCCACTAATTGATTCATCAGGGTAGATTTGCCCACATTAGGACGACCAATAATGCCAATAAAACCCGATTTAAAACCAGTCGGTGCGACGGGAATCACTGCCGAATCGAGATTAAAGGCTTGAGAGTTGATAAAATCGTTCATAATTAAAGAATATTACTTAAAAAATATTTTTACCCATGCAAAGGATAATTTTGTTCTTGTTAGTATTCATTCTAGGCTGTAGTAACCATTTAAAATTATCTATAGCGGGAAATTTAAGCGATCGCTTAACCGATTATCCTCGCTGGATGACTAAACCGGTGGTTAGTTTTGCCAGCGGAGATTTAGTTTATCCCGATTGGATGGTAGGCAATTGGACTGTCACCAGTACCCTAATCGATTTAACCGCTCCTCTTGCTCCCCAGATTATCACACCTGGTTTTGAAAGTAATCGTCGTTACCTAGAACAATCGATCGAGTTTCCAGTGAGATTCATTGAGAAAGCTATGTCCAGACCGATAAATGCTGCCTTTTTATCCCCCATTATCAGTAAACCATCAACTGTGGCCGATCGATCCTTTAATGGTTTAGCAATTAGTCGCGCCTATTTAGGTAATCAATCGGTATTGTCGGTAAAAACTGACCCCAATAATCCCAATCGTCAGATTACCTTTTTACGGGGCGCTCATCAACTAATTTCCACGGTAATTGCCAGAAATAGCGAAACTCCTAGCCGAAATCAATTTATTGCCACAGAAATTATTCAACAAATTTTCCGGGGAGAAACCAATACTTATCTTAATGAGGTGGAAACCACCACCGCCTATCAGTTATTATCTCCTAATAAAATTCTAGGGGATCAGGTGACAGCCATTTATCTTTCCCCCCAATCGCCTGATTATTTCCAAGCGCCGAATCGTCCTGTGGCTTTGTATCGTTATCGCTTACAATTGCTGAAAGATTAATATATATCCTGAAAAAATCAAAAATCTTCCCTTAGGTGAGGAGACAGGAAGAGAAAAAGACAAGAGACAACTATCCTAGCCTTAACGAAGGCAGGAGGCCGTTTTTGTAACGGGGATTTATGCCCCGCTCCCAAAACTTTTCGCCTTAAGGCGAGGTTTTAGACCCGATTTTTTCGATAAATAATCAGTCTTTAATAACCAGATTTAGTATGATATAGAGGGTTTGAGATGCGCTCACCCAGGGTGGTGAGGATGTCAAACAATCATCAAAAATAGCAGCGGTTGCCCCCTAGTTCTATAATCAGATCACGGCTAATTTGATTGGCTATGGACCCTATTCATGTCTATCTCCCCACCCCGTTCGGGTTACACTTTACCAGTTTTTGCCTGTGCCAGTGCGATCGCATCTCTCCAGCATCTTCACGGCGAAAATGAGCTAAATTCCGTTACTTTTAATCTTTTAGAACCGCCAGAAGCCATTACTATTGCCATCGAACAAGTTGCCCGACTTAACCCCGATGCTGCCCTAGCCATCACCCGCAGCGAGCCGGGGGACAATTTAGATTTAACTAGAAATACCCCTATATGGGCGTTAGTAGAAAGAAAGACGGGTAATCAAGAGATAGAGATTGAAGGCGGCGAAGGAATCGGCATACAGGTTGATAATGGCGGAAAATCAGCTATCTATAGTTATGCCCAGCGTCTCCTACAAGAAAACCTCAGACCCCTGTTACTGCCCCAAGAAAGCCTGAAAGTGACGATTATCCTTCCAGAAGGCAAAAAATTGGCCACAAGGACTTCTAACGCCGCTTTTGGCGTGGTAGAGGGATTATCTTTGTTGGGTACCACCGGCATTTCCCAACCCCTCAGCGCTCCCGGACAGTTAGAAATCTTTCGCGAGCAATTAAAAATTTTATCCCGTCGTTTCGAGCGCTTGGTGTTTTGTATCGGGGAAAATGGCTTAGATTTAGCCCCTCAAATGGGTATTAATCCTGATATTTTGGTAAAAACAGCCAATTGGATCGGGCCGATGTTATTAGAGGCACAATTACAGGGAATCTCTGAAATTCTTTTGTTTGGTTATCACGGTAAATTAATTAAACTTGCCGGGGGAATCTTTCAGACTCACCATCATCTCGCCGATGGTCGTCGGGAAATTCTTACCGCCTACGCCGCTAAAATGGGTTTAGCTACCCCCCATCTCCAGCAAATTTTTGACAGTAGCACCAGCGAAAACGGTCTGGAATATCTGCGTCAATTAGACCGGCAAACGGGCGATAATTGGGTGGAACGCATCTATGGAGAAATGGCTAATACTATTGATCGCCGTTGCCAAGAATACGTTTATAACCACAGTAACGGTCATCTTAGGGTCGGTTGTATTTTATTCGATCGATCTCGTTCTTTGATCAGCAAAAGCGAAAATGGCCTTAAATTTTTGCAGAATCTACAAGTTACCCCCTAGTGACCGTGCTATGATCGTGGGAATATTTAGTTTTAAAAAATGAAACTAATAAGGCTAGACAATTGTAGCTTATTTTCAGAACAATAGCCGATTTAGTTCACAAATCTTTAACCTTTTCCTGCCAGTTTCTTTTCTTGATCGCAGTGACAACTCAAACCCCCCTTCCCACCCCCCAAGAGACTTTGCCCTCAGAGTCCTTCACTAATAGCCTTAATCGTCAAATAATCATCATTCTTGACTTTGGCTCCCAGTATTCTGAATTAATCGCCCGCAGAATCCGGGAAACGAACGTTTACTCCGAAGTTCTCTCCTATCGTACCAGTGCCGAACAATTGGCCCAAATCAACCCGAAAGGAATAATTCTTTCGGGCGGTCCCAATTCCGTCTATGATCCTGGAGCGCCCCACTGTGATCCCGAAATTTGGAATTTAGGTGTACCCATCCTCGGAGTTTGCTACGGGATGCAATTGATGGTACAGCAGTTAGGGGGCAGGGTAGAACGGGCAAAACGGGCCGAATACGGCAAAGCATCCCTATTTATCAACGATCCTACCGATTTATTAACCAATGTCGAGGACGGCTCCACCGCATGGATGAGTCATGGGGATTCCTGCGTGGAATTGCCTGCGGGTTTTGAAATTCTCGCTCATACCGATAATACCGATTGTGCGGCCATTGCCGATCACAAGAAAAAACTCTTTGGAGTGCAGTTTCACCCGGAAGTTGTCCATTCTGTGGGAGGAATCGCCTTAATTCGCAATTTCGTCTATCATATCTGCAAATGCGAACCCACTTGGACCACGGAAGCTTTTGTCGAGGAATCGATCCGAGAAATTAGGGCAAAAGTGGGCGATAAGCGAGTTTTATTGGCTTTATCCGGCGGTGTGGACTCCTCTACCTTAGCATTCCTCTTGCATCGAGCGATCGGTGATCAACTAACCTGTATGTTTATCGATCAGGGATTCATGCGTAAGGGTGAACCAGAACGATTAATGCAGATATTTAACGAGCAATTCCATATTAGAGTCGAGTATGTCAACGCTAGAAAGCGATTTTTAGCGCAAGTGGCCGGTGTCACGGATCCCGAAGAAAAGCGCCGTCGTATCGGCCATGAATTTATTCAGGTGTTTGAAGAAGAATCGAATCGTTTGGGACCCTTTGATTATCTGGCCCAAGGAACTTTATATCCCGATGTGATTGAATCGGCCGATAGTAATGTGGATCCCAAAACCGGGGAAAGAGTCGCGGTTAAAATTAAAAGTCATCATAACGTTGGTGGACTGCCGAAAAATCTCCGGTTTAAATTGGTCGAACCCCTGCGAAAATTATTTAAGGATGAGGTGAGAAAATTAGGTCGATCGATCAGTCTTCCAGAAGAAATTGTTCGTCGTCAACCTTTCCCCGGCCCCGGTTTAGCAATTCGCATTTTAGGGGAAGTGACCGCAGATAAATTAAATATTTTGCGCGATGCAGATTGGGTAGTGCGCGACGAGATTAATAAGCAGGGAATGTATCACGATTTCTGGCAAGCTTTCGCGGTTTTATTGCCTGTACGCAGTGTGGGAGTGATGGGAGATCAACGCACCTACGCTTATCCCATTGTCCTACGTTTAGTCAGCAGTGAAGACGGAATGACTGCCGATTGGTCGCGGGTTCCCTATGATTTATTGGAGACAATTTCTAATCGCATTGTCAATGAAGTTAAGGGAGTTAACCGCGTGGTTTATGATATTACTTCTAAGCCCCCCGGAACTATAGAATGGGAGTAGTATTGAATTATTGATTGATTGTTAGTCCCGTCCAAATATTGGGGCGGGATTTTTGCAGAATAGACAATTGAGGAGATTAATTACTACCATGACACAGTTAGAGATTTTGGAAGAAATAGAAGCGGTGGATTTTGCCGAGGAAGAAGAAGATATTGAAGGAGAATCAGCAAACCAAAAAAAGCTACAACTCAAAGAAATCTCCGAGACTGTTGTTGCCAGCAGTGATTGGACTACCGCAACGATCCGCGATCAATTAATTCGAGAAAATATTCAACTTAATCCGCGCTTTCAAAGACGAGATGCTTGGAATATTACTCGTAAAAGTCGATTTATTGAATCCGTAATTCTAGGGTTTCCAGTCCCACAGATTGTCTTAGCTACTAATAATAAGGAAAAAGGGAAATATAATTTTTGCTTATGGAATCGTGAAATGCTTATCGGGCAAGACTTTTAGGGCTATTTTGCGGATATTCTATCAGTATAGACCTCGTTTCCACACATAAACCAGAAGAGCCCGCTTACTAACACTTTTACAGTTTTATGGTGACAGTGCCACACCTAATAATAGTTTTACTTTAAAAGATTTAGAATTTCTAGATAATCTCAATGGCTGCCAATATCAGGATCTAAAAAATGACTTCAATTTGAATGATATCTTAGACCAACTGGATAATCAAACTATCCGCACGATTGTTATCCGTAATTGGAAAACGGAGAGTTTCCTCCATAAAATTTTTCTGCGTCTCAATCAGGAAAATACCCCTTTGTCTCCACAGGAATTAAGACAAGCATTACACCCCGGAGACTTTATTAATTTTTTAGATGATCGAGCGATCGAAAGTCAAGCATTAAAGAAAATATTTAAATCTTCCTATCCCGATTTCCGGATGCGCGACACTGATATATTATTGCGTTATGTAACTTTTCATTATTATTTATCTGATTATCGCGGTGATGTTCAGATGCTTCTAGATAAAACCTGTCAAAATTTCAATCAAGAATGGGAAAAACGCTCAGATGAAATTATCAATGTTGTTGATCAATTTGAAAAAGCTGTCCAGACAACGATTAATATTTTTGGAGAGAAAAACTTTTCCCGTCTCTGGCTGCCTGAATCGGCAACTTATCGAAGTCAGTTCAATCGAGCAATTTTAGATGTGATGGTTTTTTACTTTTGCGATGATCTAATTAGAGCAGCTGCCGAGAAAAACAAAGAACAGGTAGAAGAAGCATTTAAAAGTTTATTTCTTACTGCCGTTGATCGATTTAAAAATGCTGTATTAATTAATCCACATACTAAACAATCAACCTATGATCGTTTTCATTTATGGGGTCAAGCTTTATCAAAAGTATTAGATATTAACTTCAATATTCCTCAGATGGAAGATAACCGTATTATTTTTAAGGGGTTAAGATAGTTAGTTTTTTTATTATGCCGAAATCTCTGAGATTTAGACAACTAACCAAAGAATTAAATCGACTAAAAAAACAATTCCTACCTCGTAAATTCAGCGAGATAAATGACTATTCTGAAAGACAATTAGCTTTAATACTAAATCCGTTGAGTATAGCCTACATATCAGGATAGGCAAGAGGCAAGAGGCAAGAGGCAAAAGGAGGAATAGATAATCAGTCTTTAATAACTGGATTTAGTATAACTTTTGCCTATCGAGGGTTTGCTGAAAAAGTTTGTTGGTGGGGTTAGGAGTCAGTAGCCGGTCCTCAGGAGTCAGGAGTCGGGAGTTTGGATAATGCCAGGTTTTTGATGGTCCCAATCCGATTTTCGCAGCATGAACATCGGATTTTAACAGGTCAAAAGCCTTATTTTAAAAGGGTTTTACCATTATTCAGCAAACCCTATCGAGTTTTTGCTCATGCTGAGATTGAATCTTATCTTGAAGATCGAGTTTGGGATACTGTACTGGCAGCAAAAAATATCTGGGATAATCAAGGTAAAGCTGGTCGAGTTTTGTTATGTGTAGTCGCTTTTTCTGGTCAAGAAATGGAACCTCCTCCCGATACTATTACTCCTCTTAAAGGTAACAAAAATGTCTCCCTAGATAAACTGAAAATAACTAAAAAAATTGACATAGCGATTAGATGTTTCAAATCAGTTATCGCTCAAAATCATGGGATTAAAGAAACTAATACTAAATCCGTTGAGTATAGGCTACTTATGAGGATAGGCAAAAGGCAAGAGGCAAAAGGAGGAATAGATAATCAGTCTTTAATAACTGGATTTAGTATAACCTATTAAAATTACTCTTACCAATCGGCATCGATAGTGAACGAAATAGAGGCTTTTAAAGACTGCGTACATGGAGAATTAAAACAAGAATTACCCTCGAAAAGCCTATTTTTCCACTAAGTATTTATGCTCATTGCAAAGGTGAGATGCTCCCGTGATGACTTAGATCAAGTGTGGTTAGCAAATATGAATAATTTTGGAGAAGAACGCGGCCAAATTGCTCATTCTTCGGCAATAAAAACGAAACAACCGCCTAACCCTGCCGACGAATTAGAGAGAGTTAAACAAATTATCCAAGAATTAGAAAGAGTCGATCAAAGGAAGTGTTGGTTTCAGTCATGGTTTTGGGATAACCAGTGGAGCAAATCTGCCTCATTTTCAAAGTCTAGCAGAGCTTCTCCCAAGTCTTCCAATTGCTCAACAGATAATTGACGTATCTGTTTCTCGACACTGGTTGTAACTTGACCGAGACGACGGTTTAGTTGGCGTAATACCAAGTTAGCTCCCTCTCGCTGCATTCCCTGTTCAATTCCTCGCTGCATTCCCTGTTCAATTCCCAATCTTTCCACGCTAGTAATATAAGGCATCCTCGTTTCCTCCTCTAGTTGACGGATTTCCCGCCAGAATTCTTGTTCTAAGTTTTTTG
>VYKO01000126.1_pt1 | contig 10206 bp, 3 predicted proteins | sample 5114561 | NCBI WGS metagenome assembly VYKO01 (sample SAMN12291811, study PRJNA351875) | freshwater metagenome | isolation source: freshwater lake | place: USA: Michigan, Baseline Lake | collected 2011-08-08 | reverse complement strand
AACCCAACGAGCCTGAGCTGTCGGCCTTGACCGGGCTGCCGGTGTCGACCGACCGTCAGGTCGACGCCGCCGCGCACGTGGCCCTCGAGCGCCTGGGCTGTCAGGTCCTGCTGGTGACCCGGGGGCGAAAGGGCATGACCGTCTACCAGCCCGGGCACCGCCCGGTTCACCTCCCGGTGCATGGGCCCGAGGAGGCGGTTGACGTCACCGGGGCCGGCGACACCGTGATCGCCACCTTTGCCCTGGCGCTGGGTGCAGGCTCGGCGTTCCTGAAGGCCGCCCACCTCGCCAACGTCGCCGGGGGCATCGTCGTTCAGAAGCAGGGCACGGCCACGGTGAGCCGCGCCGAGCTTCAGACTGAGCTTCGCCGATGACCAAGCGCCTCTCGCTCGATGAGGCAGGGCTTCTCGTCGCCCGGTGGCGCGGCGCCGGCCAGACCATCGCCCTCGCGAACGGGGTGTTCGATCTCCTGCACGTCGGGCATGTCCGCTACCTCGAGGGGGCCCGAGCGCTCGCCGACCGCCTGGTGGTCGCGGTGAACTCCGACGCGTCCACGCGCGCCATGAAGGGGCCCGGCAGGCCCATCGTGCCCGAAGACGAGCGCGCCGAGCTGTTGGCGGCGCTCGCCTGCACCGACGCCGTGCTCCTCTTCTCCGAGCCCGACGTGCGAGGGGTCATTCGCGCGCTGCGGCCTGACGTCCACGTCAAGGGCACCGACTATTCGCCCGAGAGCATTCCCGAGCGCGACGAGGTGCAGGCCTACGGCGGCAGGGTCGCGGTCGCCGGTGACCCGAAGCAACACAGCACCACCTCGCTGGTCGCCCGGCTCGGCCGTTGATCAACACCTCGCGTCGGCCTAGTCAGCTTCATGCTTCGAAGCATGACGGGGTTCGGCACCGGTCGAGCGGTGGTCGACGGCGAAGAGATCGTCGTCGAGATCAAGTCGGTCAATCACAAGTTCTGTGAGGTCAAGGCCCGGGTGCCGAAGGAACTCGCGGCCCTCGAGAGCGGCCTGGTGCGGCGCGTGAAAGACCGGGTCGCACGGGGGGCCCTCGACGTGACGGTCAAGCGCTCCAGCCGGTCGGCCACGGGCCTGGTCCCCATCATCGACTACGCCCTCGCCAGCGAGTACCGGCGCGCGTTCACCGAGCTTGCCGCCGCGACAGGCCTCGCCGACACCACGACCGTGAAGGACCTCGCCCAGATGGCGAACGTCATGCGCCTCGAAGAGCCGCAGGTCGAGCTGTCCAAAGCCGGCGAAGCGCTCGAACAGGCCATCGACGCCGCGCTCGCGGCTCTTCAGGCCATGCGCTCGGTCGAGGGGCAGGCGCTCGAGAAAGACCTGTTCGGCCGGCTGGACCTGGTGGCCAGCGCGGTGAAGGAGCTCGAGCGAGAGGCGCCCCAGTCCGTGGTGGCCTACCGAACGCGACTCGCCGACCGAATTGCCGAGCTCGCTCAGGGCCTCACCATCGAGCCCCAGCGCCTGGCGCAGGAAGTGGCCGTCTTCGCCGAGCGCAGCGACGTCGCCGAAGAGTTGACCCGGCTCAACTCGCACCTGGAGCAGTTTCGCGCCCTGTTTGCTGCCCCCGAGCCAGCTGGCCGAAAGCTCGATTTTCTCGTGCAGGAGATGCATCGGGAGGTGAACACCACCGGCTCGAAGAGCGCCAGCGGTGCGATGACTCGACTGGTGGTGCAGCTCAAGGCTGAACTCGAACGAATTCGCGAACAGGTCCAGAACGTCGAATGAACACCAACCCACTCATTCCCATCACTCCGGGCCCGGGGCTGCTGCTCGTGCTGTCGGCCCCTTCAGGCGCGGGGAAGACCACCCTCGCGCACCGCCTGACCCAGGAGTTCCAGCACGCGAACTTCTCGGTCAGCTACACCACCCGCGAACCGCGCGGTCCGGAGCAGAACGGCAAGGACTACCACTTCGTCGACCCGCGGCTCTTCCTGCAGATGGTCAACCGGGGGGACTTCATCGAGTGGGCCGAGGTGCATGACAACTTCTATGGCACCGCCCGTCGGAGCATCGACCGGGTGATCGCCTCCCGAGGCATCGCGGTCTTCGACATCGACGTGAAGGGCGGCCTCAAGATCAAGTCCCGCTTCCCCGACGCGGTGCTGGTCTTCATTCTGCCCCCGTCCATGGACGAGCTCGAACGCCGCCTCCGTGGCCGGGGCACCGACAAGGACGAGACCATTCATCGCCGTCTCCTCGCTGCCCGCACCGAGATCGAGAAGGGCTCGGAGTCGTACGACTACCTGATCATCAACGACGCCCTCGACCGCGCCTTCGATGAACTCAGGGCCATCGTGATCGCAGAGCAGGCTCGCAGGGGGCGCGTCGACCTCAGCCTCCTCAACCTGCAACCACCTGATTTTTCGCCCGAAACGCGCTCAGACGAAAAGTAGAGACCGGGAGTTGACACTCGAATGAGCGATCTGTATATGCGCCGCCCCCCGCTTCACGGCGGGGCACCGGCGGGCGGGTTGGGGTTGGCAGGGCGAGTCGCTTCAAGCGAAGTCAGGTTCTAAAAGTAGACGAAGTGCGAAAACGTAGAAACCCAGTTGGTCTGTCAGGTCGCTGAAGAGTGGCAGTCGACATCAGAATATGGCAAGTGGTGCGGCAGCAAGAAGCGCGCAGCACCAACAAGGCCTCGCAGATTTGCAGTCAGAATCCTCGAGAATACGCCTTGACACGTTAGAGCAAGCCGACGTAATACTGGCGCTCCGCAGAACAGCACCGAAGCCAAACACGGTGCAGCAGAAAAGCAAACGGGAAACCGGTTGCAAGCAGCAGCAAAACCGGTAGAACAGATGCAGACCGAACACTGGTTCGGAACGCAAAACGAAGCGGTAGGAACCGCTCGATCTTTGAAAACTGGATAGCAAACCCAAGAAGTTTTGCGGGTGCCCTGCAGTATTTGAGTGCCGGCCTTCGGGTCGAAGCAACTCGTGCAGTCACCAGAACCGTCACAACGAGGCGAGGTGACTCACCAACAGCATCATTCCAGCAATGGAATCAAAATCTCTTTGGAGAGTTTGATCCTGGCTCAGAACGAACGCTGGCGGCGTGCCTAACACATGCAAGTCGAGCGCGAAAGGAGCGATCCGAGTAGAGCGGCGCACGGGTGCGTAACACGTGGATAATCTGCCCTTGAGTTCGGGATAACCTTCCGAAAGGTTGGCTAATACCGGGTAAGCTCACGGAGGCTTCGGTCTCTGTGGGAAAAGTAGACCTCTATTTATAAGTTTACGCTCGAGGATGAGTCCGCGGCCCATCAGCTTGTTGGCGGGGTAATGGCCCACCAAGGCTACGACGGGTAGCTGGTCTGAGAGGACGATCAGCCACACTGGAACTGAGACACGGTCCAGACTCCTACGGGAGGCAGCAGTGGGGAATTTTCCACAATGGGCGAAAGCCTGATGGAGCAACGCCGCGTGTGTGATGAAGGTCTTCGGATCGTAAAGCACTTTCGACCGGGACGAAAAACCTCTGGCTAACATCCAGGGGCCTGACGGTACCGGGAGAAGAAGCACCGGCTAACTCTGTGCCAGCAGCCGCGGTAATACAGAGGGTGCAAGCGTTGTTCGGAATTATTGGGCGTAAAGCGCGTGTAGGCGGCTTTGCAAGTCAGATGTGAAAGCCCACAGCTTAACTGTGGAAGTGCGTCTGAAACTGCAGAGCTTGAGTACCGGAGAGGATGGCGGAATTCCGCAAGTAGAGGTGAAATTCGTAGATATGCGGAGGAACACCGGTGGCGAAGGCGGCCATCTGGACGGCTACTGACGCTGAGACGCGAAAGCGTGGGGAGCAAACAGGATTAGATACCCTGGTAGTCCACGCTGTAAACGATGAGAACTAGGTGTCGTGGGTGTTGACCCCCGCGGTGCCGTAGCTAACGCATTAAGTTCTCCGCCTGGGAAGTACGGTCGCAAGATTAAAACTCAAAGGAATTGACGGGGGCCCGCACAAGCGGTGGAGCATGTGGTTTAATTCGACGCAACGCGCAGAACCTTACCCAGACTTGACATCCTGGAAAGCTGGCCCAAAAGTCGGCGTGCCCGCAAGGGAATCCAGAGACAGGTGCTGCATGGCTGTCGTCAGCTCGTGTCGTGAGATGTTGGGTTAAGTCCCGCAACGAGCGCAACCCTCGCCTTTAGTTGCCACGCAAGTGGATCTCTAGAGGGACCGCCAGTGATAAGCTGGAGGAAGGTGGGGATGACGTCAAGTCCTCATGGCCTTTATGTCTGGGGCTACACACGTGCTACAATGGCCGGTACAAAGCGTTGCCAACTCGCGAGAGGGAGCTAATCGCATAAAACCGGTCTCAGTTCGGATTGGAGTCTGCAACTCGGCTCCATGAAGTCGGAATCGCTAGTAATCGCAGATCAGCACGCTGCGGTGAATACGTTCCCGGGCCTTGTACACACCGCCCGTCACACCATGGGAGTCAATTGCTCCAGAAGTCGCGACACCAAGTTCGCGCCCAAGGAGTGATTGGTAACTGGGGTGAAGTCGTAACAAGGTAGCCGTAGGGGAACCTGCGGCTGGATCACCTCCTTTCTACGGAGACCACGGGGTTCGGTCGGTGCTTCGGCGCTGGCGCGGAACTCCAGAGAACCTCGGTTCTCGGTCACCAGGTCAACGGCCTCGCAGAACAACTTTGGGTTTGCTGTCTGGTTTTGAAAGAGCGAACGTCTGCTCTTTGAAGACTTCTGGAGTGTCTGTCGGATCGGCTCTTTGAGGGCCGCCGTCCTTAGATTGACGAGGGCCTGTAGCTCAGGTGGTTAGAGCGTACGCCTGATAAGCGTAAGGTCGGTGGTTCGAGTCCACCCAGGCCCACTCGCTCACCCTGGGGCTGTAGCTCAGCTGGGAGAGCACCGGCTTTGCAAGCCGGGGGTCATCGGTTCGATCCCGATCAGCTCCACAGACTTTGTTGGCGTTCGCGCCGACATGATCTTTGAAAAGTGCATACGAAGAACAGAATCGAAGTGAAGCGCGAGAAACGAAATCTCACGTTTCTTGAGGACTCGCTGCGAAGAGCAGGGGTCTGGGCCTCGGTCTCGAGATGTTCGACGCCTCACGGCGTCGACGTCAACGAGAACGAGGTAATTGTAAGCTACAAAGGGCGTGCGGTGGATGCCTAGGCGCTGAGAGGCGATGAAGGACGTGGGTGGCTGCGAAAAGCTCCGGGGAGCTGTCAACCGAGCATTGATCCGGAGATGTCCGAATGGGGAAACCCAGCAAGCTTAACGGCTTGTTACTCCGTCCTGAATACATAGGGGCGGAAGAGCGAACCAGGGGAAGTGAAACATCTCAGTACCCTGAGGAAAAGAAAACAATGAGTGATTCCCGTAGTAGTGGCGAGCGAAACGGGAAAAATAAGCCTAAACCGGGTTCACGCAAGTGACCCCGGGGTTGCGGGTCCACGGTAGGACTTGGGTTTGTTAGCGGAACTGCCTGGAAAGGCAGACCAAAGAGCGTGATAGTCGCGTACGCGAAAACGAACCTGAGCCGAGTGGGGTACCCAAGTAGGGCGGGACACGTGCAATCCTGTCTGAATCTGCCAGGACCATCTGGTAAGGCTAAATACTACTCAGCGACCGATAGTGAACAAGTACCGCGAGGGAAAGGTGAAAAGAACCCCGGTGAGGGGAGTCAAAAGAACCTGAAACCGCATGTCTACAAGCAGTTCGAGAGCCACGCGCAAGCAAGCTCGAGAGCGTACCTTTTGCATCATGATTCGGCGACTTAATATACGTCGCAAGGCTAAGCCGTTAGGTGGAGCCGGAGCGAAAGCGAGTCCGAAATGGGCGTCAGTGGCGTGTATTATAACCCGAAGCGGGATGATCTACGCATGGCCAGGTTGAAGTGCGGGTAACACCGCATGGAGGACCGAACTCGTGAGAGTTGAAAATCTCTGGGATGAGCTGTGCGTAGGGGTGAAAGGCCAATCAAATTCCGTGATAGCTGGTTCTCCCCGAAAGATATTTAGGTATCGGCTCAGGAAATTCAGTACCGAAGGTAGAGCACTGGAACGGCTAGGGGTCTCACCAGATTACCAAACCATACCAAACTCCGAATGTCGGTAACTGTTATCCTGGGACGCAGTCGGTGGGTGATAACGTCCATCGGCAAGAGGGGAATAACCCAGACCAACAGCTAAGGTCCCCAAGTTCAGGCTAAGTGAACACTAGAAAGGATGTGGCGGGTCATTGACAACCAGGAAGTTGGCTTAGAAGCAGCCATCTTTTAAAGAAAGCGTAATAGCTCACTGGTCGAGACAAGCCGCGCCGAAAATGTAACGGGGCTAAGCCTGGCACCGAAGCTTTGGGTCATGCAGATTTTGATCTGCATGGCGGTAGGGGAGCGTTGAAACTGCTGCGAAGCACGATGGTAATGGCGTGTGGAGCGGTTTCAAGTGCTGATGCCGAAATGAGTAGCGATAAGGGAAGTGAGAATCTTCCCCCCCGTAAGCCTAAGGTTTCCTGGGTCAAGTCAATCTTCCCAGGGTTAGCCGGATCCTAAGTCGAGCCCGAAAGGGGTAGATGATGGTAAGCAGGTTAATATTCCTGCGCCGGCTTGTAGACGTCGAACTGAGGGGTGACGGAGAAGGTTAACTGAGCTGCTGCAGTGGATGGCAGTCTAAGGTCGTAGGGGTGCTGGGTACGATAAAAGGCCTGGCAGTTATCTCCGAGAGCCGAATGCGAGCGCGCAAGCGCGGAGTCAGCGATACCATGCTTCCAAGAAAAACCTCGCAGGGAGTCTGCAGGTCGTCCGTACCGTAAACCGACACAGGTGGGCGAGGCGAATAGCCTCAGGGGCCCGAGAGAACTCTCCTCCAAGGAACTAGGCAAATTGACACCGTAACTTCGGAAGAAGGTGTGCCCTTTGTACGTGTAGTCGTACAGACGAAGCGGAAAAGGGTTGCAGAGAATAGGGGGTAGCGACTGTTTACCAAAAACACAGGACTCTGCGAAGGCGAGAAGCCGACGTATAGGGTCTGACTCCTGCCCGGTGCTGGAAGGTTAAGGGGATCCGTCAGCGCAAGCGAAGCGGTGATCCGAAGCCCCAGTAAACGGCGGCCGTAACTATAACGGTCCTAAGGTAGCGAAATTCCTTGTCGGGTAAGTTCCGACCTGCACGAAAGGAGTAACGACTTCCCCACTGTCTCGGAGAGGGACTCGGCGAAATTGAAATAGCTGTGCCGATGCAGTTTACCCGCGGAAAGACGGAAAGACCCCGTGAACCTTTACTACAACTTGACAGTGACACTAGGGATTGACTGTGTAGCATAGGTGGGAGCCTTTGAAGCCGGGCCGCTAGGTTCGGTGGAGGCGTCAGTGAAATACCACCCTGTTGGTTTCTGGTGTCTAACCGCATCCCGTCATCCGGGATCGGGACACTGTCTGGTGGGTAGTTTGACTGGGGCGGTCGCCTCCCAAAGAGTAACGGAGGCGCGCGATGGTTCCCTCAGCCTGATTGGAAACCAGGCGTCGAGTGCAATGGCATAAGGGAGCTTGACTGCAAGAGCGACGGTTCGAGCAGGTGCGAAAGCAGGTCATAGTGATCCGGTGGTTCTGAATGGAAGGGCCATCGCTCAACGGATAAAAGGTACTCCGGGGATAACAGGCTTATCTCCTCCAAGAGTTCACATCGACGAGGAGGTTTGGCACCTCGATGTCGGCTCATCGCATCCTGGGGCTGGAGCAGGTCCCAAGGGTTTGGCTGTTCGCCAATTAAAGCGGTACGCGAGCTGGGTTCAAAACGTCGTGAGACAGTTTGGTCCCTATCTTCCGTGGGCGTAGGAGGCTTGAGAGGCTCTGACCTTAGTACGAGAGGACCGGGTTGGACGCACCTCTGGTGTACCAGTTGTCACGCCAGTGGCATCGCTGGGTAGCCATGTGCGGATTGGATAACCGCTGAAAGCATCTAAGCGGGAAACCGACCTCAAGAATTGGCCTCCCGGGGATAAATCCCCCTGAAGACCCGATGGAGACTACGTCGTTGATAGGCCGGATGTATAAGCACGGTAACGTGTTCAGCTAACCGGTACTAATAGGTCGTGAGGCTTACATTACCTTTTTCTCGATGGCGGTGGGCATTTGCTCAGCGGCTCGAGATCGAGGTCGAGGCCCTTGCAGCTGCTGTTCAGCTGCTCACAGAGGCATGAGATTTTCGCGGTTCCTTCGATTCTGTTCTTCGTATGCACTTCACGTTTTTCCGGTGGCTATGTCGGAGGGGTCACACCCGTTCCCATCTCGAACACGGAAGTTAAGCCCTCCAGAGCCGATGGTACTCCGCGGTAAACCGCGCGGGAGAGTAGGTCGCTGCCGGATTTTTGCCCCTGCACCAGGAAACTGGTGCGGGGGCTTTTTTTGTTTCGAGTTGGGTTGCCTTCCTGAGGGGTTCTGGGGCTTTTGAACCGATGCTCGTTCGTTGACGCCTACACCGGGCGAGACTATCGTTCGCCGTTGATGGTGCCGGTTCCCTGCACCCTTCGCCGGTTCACCCGCGTCCAACGGTTCGGATGAAGAAGCCCACGATTTTCGGCAAGTACCTGCTGCTGGAACGGCTGAACGTGGGCGGCATGGCCGAGGTGTTCACCGCCAAGGCGTTCGGCGTCGAGGGGTTCGAGCGAATCCTGGCCATCAAAAAGATCCTCCCCACCATGGCCGAGGATGAAGAGTTCATCACGATGTTCATCGACGAAGCACGGATCAGCGTTCAGCTGAACCACGCGAACGTCGTTCACATACATGAACTCGGCAAGCACGACGACGCGTACTTCATCGCGATGGAGTACGTCTCAGGCAAGGACCTGCGCGCGCTCCTGGAGCGGTTTCGGCGGCGACGTGAGATCATGCCGACGGCCATGGCGGTGTTCGTGGCCTCCAAGATGTGCGAGGGGCTCGACTACGCGCACCGCAAGAAGGACGCGCGCGGGCAGCAATTGGAGATCATTCACCGCGACGTATCACCGCAGAACATCCTCATTTCATACGAGGGTGAGGTAAAAATCATCGACTTTGGTATCGCGAAGGCCGCGAATCGAAGTCAAAAAACTCAGGCAGGTATTCTCAAGGGCAAGTTTGGGTACATGAGCCCCGAGCAGGTTCGCGGGCTCCCCATTGATCGCCGCAGCGACATCTTCGCTGTTGGCGTCACGCTGTACGAGATGCTGACGGGCGAGAAGCTCTTCGTCGGAGAATCTGATTTCTCCACGCTCGAGAAGGTCAGGAACGCCGAGGTACCGCTGCCGCGCCAATTCAACCCGAACATTCCGGCCGGGCTCGAGAAGGTCGTCATGAAGTCCCTCGCCCGGGAAGCGGAAGACCGCTACCAGTGGGGGAGCGATCTTCAAGAAGACTTGATGCGGTTCCTCCTGGCTGGCGACGCCATCTATTCTGCCAAGCACCTCTCGACCTTCATGAAGGAAGCCTTTGCGGAGGACCTCCTTCGCGAGGGCGAAAAGATGGAGCGGTACTCGACCGTCAAGAGGCCTGACGATCTCGAGGCGTCGGGAGTCACCTCGGCGATCAAGAGAAAGCCAACCGCAGCTCAAACCGTCGCGGCAGCGGCGGTGGTGTCGGCCCCGCCTGCCCCCAGAAGACCCGTCTCCGTCTCCGTCTCCGCCGCCGCGGGCTCCGGCGCACTGGCCATGGGGATGCAAAGCCCTGGCGCCGTCAACATCCCGCCTCCGAGTACAGAAGAACTCGCCGAGATGGACGGGGCATCCGATCGGACCATGATCGTCAGCGGCTCGAGCAGCGCCGAGGTCGATCTCAAGACCAGCACCACCGCTCCTTCTCCGTACTCGGCCAGGCCGATCAGCTCGGTAGGCGCACCGGCGCGCCAACAGGTTCGGCCGGTTTCGAACCGGCCATCGCCAAGCGTCGGCAATGCCACAACCCATGACAACCTGTCGCCTTCGTCGGAGAGGGCCCTCGAGTCGAGCGAGCCGAGCGTGCCTCCCCAGAGCCGGGAACCCGATGAAGACACGGGGAATGATCTCAAGCCAATCGAGATGACCGGCTTCCGGCCGGCGCTCGAGGTCGACGCAGATGGGAACGAGGTCGCCGACGACCCAAACGCGACGATCGCCGGACGACCCAGTCGGCCGAAGTTTGTCATTGGAGATGCCCCCGTGAACGGGGCAACGACGGTCGGCCCTTCGCCCCTCTCCTCGAATGGCCCCA
>VYKO01000120.1_pt1 | contig 10440 bp, 8 predicted proteins | sample 5114561 | NCBI WGS metagenome assembly VYKO01 (sample SAMN12291811, study PRJNA351875) | freshwater metagenome | isolation source: freshwater lake | place: USA: Michigan, Baseline Lake | collected 2011-08-08 | reverse complement strand
ATACCCACCGAAACTATCTATTTCTGTAATGGTTAATTCTTTAAAAGGGGTTTCTAGTCGTAGGTATGGACAAGCTGGCTATCCTAAACCCTATGGGAAAGATGCTCTTTGGTCTCCTAGTTACTTTGTTTCTTCTTTAGGAGGTGCAACCCTGGAAGTTCTTAAGTGCTATATTAAAGATCAAGAAAAGCCGTCGTAAAACGACGGGGTTTTAACCCAAATTTTCGATAAATTGAATTGACGCGCTATCTCGATCGCTTGATGATGAAGATAGTGATCGGCATAATAACGAATCGATAATTCTAGCGCGTTGCCTAACAAAGTTTTGGCTTCTGCCTCTAAAATTTGACCGGCAATGGTCATTCGATGAAAAACATTCGTTATTTCGTAGCATAGTAAAGTAGGAGCAACTATAGTGTATTTTTGTTCTTCCCACTCATCCCACAAGCGAAGATAGATAGATGTTTCTGAAGAATTACTAACTAATCTAACCACAAAATTAGAATCAACACAAATATATTTTTCACTCACGAATTGACCTCATTTGGCTCTAATCCATTCAGCAATTCTCGATCTCTTTCCTCGCGCATTTGATAAATAATACCAGTAATATCTGGTTGAAAGGACTGTTCTTCTCGTCGTTTGCTAATAGCTGTAGCATCTTTTAAAATTTTTGTTCGCAAGCTTGGCCAGTCAGCTTTTTGATTCAGCTTTCGCTCAAAAAATTCTCGCTCTTGAGGAGATAACGCTTTAATTGCGTTCGCTAGGAATTCGATTAATTGAATATTCATCGTTGTTTTTTTGCCCGATGCTTTACGCATTTCGATTTTAACAGGTGATCTCCCTCCTTAAACGGGACAAGCGATCACTTTTTTATTCAACTAAATGAACCCGATCGAGAACCGAATTGAGAACCCAATTTAGAGGTTGATTTTTAGCTGGAAATTAATGGCTAAAAAGATAAAAAATGACTTTTTAGGGGAAAATAAGCTATTTTTAGGGCAAATTATCCTATAAACTCAATTCTGCACAGGAAAAAGCCGCTAATAAGCAAGATTTTTGCTGATAGCCTCATGTTTACGGAGAATTTTATATTTTTTAACTTACAAACACTTGTACTATCTGCTCCACAGAGCCAAAATATAGAACTGGCACGATTTAGCATTGTATTTAACTAGGCTATATTTAATGCTAAGATAGCATTGCTATTTTAGAAAATCAAGTCACACATCTGTGAAATTAAAGATTAGCAGGTTTGATTTCTGGTCTGACTCCATTATTCACTAATAACTGACAAGTCTTTCTCCTCTCTACATTGACATAATGTTTTTTAATTGGATAACTTTACCTTATTTATTCATTAATCCTGTGTTAATTCCCTTGAGTATAGCTCGATCGGAAACTATTCTTGCTCAAGAAGTAAGCGATCCTAATTATCAAAAACTGGTGCAGTACGCCCAAAATCAACAACTCGATCGCCTAGCCATGGCTGATATAATCCAGAATATCGCCACTCAATTTTTAGGAGCAAAATATCAAGCAGGATTACTCGATCGCTAACAGAAAAATTATTTATCTCTTTAAAAGAGTTTGATTGTGTCCTCTTTGTGGAAACAGTTCTCGCTTTGAGTCACAATTTTGCTTTAAAAAATTATCAGTATTCTGCTTTTAGTCAGCAGGTCTTAAATCAACGTTATCGCCACGGTATTCTCGACGGTTATTGTAGTCGTCTGCATTACTTTTCCGATTGGATTAATGACAACCAAAAACGAGGTAATCTAGAAAATATTACTCAAAAATTAGGTGGAATTACTCTTGACAAAAAGCTCAACTTTATCAGCAAAAATCGCCCTCTATATCCCCAGTTAAAAACTCAAAGTAATTACGATTGTATTCAACAGGTAGAAAAGCAATTAGAAAGCTTATCCTTAACCTATATTCCCACCGCTAAGATTAAAGATATTTATCCACAACTGCAAGCTGGCGATATTATCGGTGTCGTGACTAATATCGCTGGTTTAGATACCACCCATACTGGTCTAATTTATCGCTTTTCTGACGGCAAAATTGGCTTAATTCATGCCTCTCCTACCGGTCAAGTTACCATTGCTAAAGACCTAGAAAAATATATCACTAAAGTGGACAAAGCCATCGGTATTTTTGTCGTTCGTTCCCTTGATCCAAGAAATAGGTAGATAGGCAGCGAGGGCAGCAGAAAAAAATTGTGGTCTCACCCTATTGTTCATCTCAATTTAGGTGTTCAATGTCGGTAATAATCGGTAAAATCACCGTGATCTTTGTGCCTTTTCCTTCCTCACTTTCCAGGTAAATTTGTCCTTTGTGCGCTTCCACACAGCGTCCGACAATGGCTAATCCTAATCCCGTTCCTTGAATATTATCGACATTGCTACCGCGATAAAAAGGTTTAAATAAATTTTCTTTATCTTTGCTGGGAATACCAATCCCTCGATCGACAATTTTAAAGACTACCTGCTCGGATTCAACAATAATCTTAAATTCTACGGGGTTGCCTTGGGGTGAATATTTGAGAGCATTTCCCAGTAAATTTGTCAAGATATGTTTAATTAAATTTATATCCCAAAGTCCTCTTTCTAAGCTGCCTTCAACTTGGAAAATAATTGCTAATTGCGGCTCCGGCTTAACAGTAAAAGATTCTACTAATTTCTGACAATAATCCAGTAAATCCACCAGATCAAATTGACAGTATAATCTCCCGGAATCGGCCCGGCCAATTAATAACACTTCTGTGAGCAATTGATCCATGTCTTTAATGGCCGATCGAATCATGCGAAAATAGCTAACTTGCTGATCTTTTGTCAACCGATCGCGACTTTCTTCTAATAATCCAGCCGAGAGTAAAATTTTATTTAAAGGATTGCGAAAATCGTGGGATAACATGGAAACAAATTCGGTTCTTAACTGATTTAATTCCTGAGCTTTTTCCAGTTGATTAGTACGTTCAATCACGCTCATTTTTAAAGCTTCGTTCGATTCTCGTAAAGCTTCCTCCATCTGTTTTCGCTCGATCGCATAACATAGCGATCGAGTTAAAATTTCTAAACTTACTTCTCTTTTAATTAAATAATCCTGCGCTCCCTGACGCAGTGCTGCCAAAGCTAAATTATCATCATTAGTATTAGTTAAAACCACGATCGGCAATTTCGGAGCCGTAATTAAAAGGGGAGCTAAGGATTCCAAACCCTGACTATCTGGTAAAGTTAAATCTAATAAAATTACATCAAAATTTGTTTGTTGTAACAGAGAAATCGCCTCGGATAATCTTGAGACATTAACCAGATGAAATTCTTTTTTTTCATTACCCTTAAGAATTTCCTTTAATAATCGAGCTTCGGCTAAATTATCCTCGATTAAAAGAACTTTTATATCCTGCGAGAGTCCCATTTTTTAATCAAGAGTTAAAGAGATTTGGGAGGTTAGGGAGTGGGAAGATTTTTCAGTGATCAGTAAACAGTAATCAGTAACCAGTAATCAGTAATCAGTAAACAGTAATCAGTAATCAGTAAACAGTAATCAGTAATCAGTGAAAAGAAAGCTCCGAACTTGCCACTTGATAAGCCATTAATCATTTAAATTACTTATTGAGATGAGGCAAGAGGCACTCTTGCAAGAGGCAACAGTAAAGGGATTAGGGGAGATTGAGCTAATCTAAGGATAGGCGGTTAAGATGCGTCTTAGCTTACTATTAACTGATAACTACTAACTGATAACTCAAACCTGATAACTGATAACTGATAACTGATAACTGATAATGATTCACTCCCCGGGTAAAGTAGCGGTTTCTAACCAAAAAGCCTCGATATTTTTGACAATTTTGAACAAATCTTTGAGATTGCGTGACTTGGTTATATAACAATTAACGTGCAGTTCATAGCTATAAAAAATATCCTCCTCGTTGCGAGAAGTGGTTAAAACCACCACAGGAATTCTTTTTAAACTGGGATCGTTTTTTATTTCCGCTAATACCTCCCGTCCGTCTTTTCTTGGTAAATTCAGATCGAGAAGAATAAGATTAGGACGGGGAGAATCGAGATACTCCCCTTCTCGACGCAGATAATCCATAGCGCTGACACCATCCCTAACGATAACTAATTCGTGCGGGACGGTGCTAGTTTTTAATGCCTCTTGAATGAGGCGAATATCAGCCTTGCTGTCCTCCACTAATAAGATAATTTTGTGTGGCACGTCCTCGCCAGCGCTCACGCTCGTCACCTCCTAGGGGAATTGTAAAACAGAAAACCGCTCCTTTGCCTAATTGGGATTCTACCCAAATTCGTCCGCGATGACACTCGATAATTTTCTTACAAATCGCTAAACCCATACCTGTGCCGGGGTACTCGTCGCGGGTGTGCAGTCGTTGGAAAATCACGAAAATGCGTTCGGAAAATCGGGGATCGATACCAATTCCATTATCGGTGACAGAGAACAGCCATTCCTCTTCTTGACGTTGGGCAGCAATATGAATAGTGGGAGTTGCTTTTCCTCGGAATTTAATCGCATTACCGATGAGATTTTGGAACAATTGCATTAACTGGGTTTTATCTGCCATGACAATTGGCAAAGGATCAACGGTGATCATAGCTTGACTTTCCTGAATTCTTCCTTTCAGGTTAGCGAGAGCTTTTTCCAGTGCCAGATTAGCATCGATGGTATTAAACTCTACCGCCTGCATATCCACTTTCGAGTAAGCCAGCACATCATCTATTAATGTTTGCATCAAACTGACACCTTCGACGGCAAAAGTAATAAATTCTTTAGCATCTTCGTCCAGTTCTTCGGTGTAGCGCATTTCTAGCAACTGCACATAGTTGGCGACTTGATTGAGGGGTTCCTGTAAATCGTGGGAGGCGACGTAGGCGAATTTTTTTAATTCGGCGTTTGATAATTCCAAATCCCGCGCTAAACGGGCCAATTCATCGGCTTGTTTTAAGATGATATTGACGATCGCTTTTCGTAATTCTAGTGCCGCGTTAATTTCTACTGCTTTCCAGGGTAAAGATTTGAGGCGAACGGTTTCTTTCCAGAGGGAGAAAGATTTACGCGGACAGAGACGAATATCACCATCTATGGCAGTCGTTTTGATCGCTTTACCCGGATCACCACCCCAGTTCACGGTTTGAATTACTTCCGGACGAAACCAGAGGAGATAATTACGTTTAGAAATGGGAATTGCTAGTAGGCCACTGGCAATGTCTTTAAACTTACCCGCATCGGCATAAATTCGCGGTAAGGAATTGGTATAGTAAACATCTTCATGGACGTTTTTTTCTAGCCAAGTAATCAGATAATTTAGTTCTTCTTCGCTCGGTGTTACTCCAATTAAGGTATAATTGCCGCCTAAACAAATAGCGGCTCCTGTAGCTTTAGTTAGATCGAGCAGATTCGGTTTATGGGCAATTAATCCATCAATAAAGTTATTAGCTTCAGCCATATAATCGATTAATTGCGACTGCACAAAGTTTAATTTTACTCGATAGTCATAATCCTCGGTTTCTTCCCGTGCCGATATTTCCGAAAAGATTACTCGTCCCAAAAATTCACAAGCTTTACGGAGTTCGTAGGGTACATATTTGGGGGTGCGGTGATGACAGGCAATAATACCCCAGAGACGTTTATTTTCAATCAGAGAAATGGTTAGAGATGCTCCCACTCCCATGTTATGCAGGTATTCTAAATGACAGGGAGAAGCACTTCTAAGACTGGACAGGGTTAAATTTAAGGGTTGTTGAGTTTCGGGATGAAGAATAGGCACTAGATCGACGGGTTCAGAGGTGGCATCGGGAATCTGTCGAATCCAATTAGCAGTTAATAAATTTCGTGCTGGGAGAGGGATATCGGAAGCGGGATAACGTAAACCGAGATAGGGTTCTAGTTGCTCTATTTTGTCTTCTGCTATCACATCACCGTTATCTTCTTCGTCGAATTTGTATAACATAACTCGATCGAATCCTGTCATTTTTCGCACTTCTTTAACGATGATATTACAGAAATCTTTTAGGCTACGGGTGGCTTCAAGTTTATCGATCGAAGTTTTGGCTAGGTGATAGAATCTCAGGAAAGGAATGTTTTCATAGGAAATAGCTGGTTCTAACTCTAAAATCAGCATTTGTTCGGCGTTACGGTGGAAAATAGCATCAAAGACGGCAAAATCATCCCCTTTAACCCGCGCCCAAATTTTGGAGGGATTGATAGCATCAAAATCGTTATTTTCTATGGCTGATTTTAGAGGATCGATCTGAAAGGGATCGAAGATTTCCTCTAGGGTTTTACCGATAATTTCCCCCGGAGAAATACCCAATAAACTGCGGCTATTACTGCTAGTTTGGCTGACTTTTAGCTCCGGTTCGCTGAGAACTAAAAGCACTCCGTGCGGTTGAATTCGGTTATAGAGATGGATCGGTTCCCGTTCGATCGAAGTTGGGTTAATTGTCTCGGTTAGAACTTCCATGTGTATTACCCCCAGAGGATTTTTGCCAAGTTGAAAACTCTTTGTTTATTAAAACTATTTCTTCTCACTTTCAGGGGGCGATCGAGAATAAATTTACTTCTCTTAATCCCTGGACATCAAAAGTAATAAAACTTTAATTAATCAGTTATCTATCGATCGAGCAGTTCTGTTCATTTTCCTTTATTATAATCAGTTTTTCTGTTGAGAATCTATGGTAATTTGTTAAGAATTAAGAGTTAATGTTACAAGGGACAGATAATTCTTCATAAAAATATACAGTAGGGTGTGTTAGCGAAGCGTAACACACCAAAATCTAAGATTTAAATATGATAGCAACCCTTTTTTGTTAATTACCTGGAGGCAAAATATTATGATTGGCGATCATTTCTGCCAGCTTATAAAAATTGACAGGGAGACTAATTAACGGATTAATCTTTTGTGCTTTTTCTGGAACTATTTTTGTTAAAAATTCCCATAACTTTTGGGATATATTGTTCTTGGTTTCCTTATCTTCACCTTCGACTTGATTAATTCCCAACTCAGCCAGAGTAGCCAAAATTTCCTTGCGAAGACCATTATAGCCAACGATGTAAAATTTGTTAAGAGCTTCCAGGACTTCATTTAATTTAATCAGCAGAAATTGTTTAAAATCTTGCGTAATTTTGCTATCTTCAATCATTTGAATTAAACCTAAGATTTCTTCCCTTAACCTGTTCAAATCCTCTTTGCTTAAACATATTTCCTCAAAATCTTCTACACAAGAAGGAAGCCAATGTAGAGCGTACCAGTCAGGAGAGTTTAATGGCTCTGCTAAAGAATTTGACCAAGGCATTTCAAGTCTTGGAAATACACTAATTAATTTACACTTAATTTCTTTCATAAGTTTTTTATAGGAAGACTGTTTGTTTGAAGAAAAATATTGTAGTTGATCTTCTATGTGAGAAATAAGTTCTAGCAATTTACCAAAACCTTGATAAAAAGAATCAGGGTCATTTTCCACTTCCATGGCTCTTGAGAAAACTGTTTGAACTGATTCGGTAGTTTTGCATTGAGAACATCTTTGTAGGATAATTAATAAACGTTCGGCTGGATTATGAATCGGTAGAGTAGATGATTCCATAAATTTTATCAAAGGCTAGATTGGTGATATAATAGAACAATAATAATATTGTAACTTATCATTTCTATTTTTACAGCAAGTTTGAGAGCCGATTTATGAAAAAAATGTTAAGTAGTCAAGTAGGGTGCGTTAGGCAATCCCTTGTTTTCAGGGAAAAAAATCAAGAGCTAAATATTGCCGTAACGCACCACAAAGAAAGGTTTCAGCAGTCAAGTAGGGTGCGTTAGGCAATCCCTTGTTTTTAGGGAAAAAATCAAGAGCTAAATATCGCCGTAACGCACCACAAAGAAAAGTTTTTGGTGCGTTACTACTGGATTGTTTCAGCAGTGGTGCGTTAGGCAATCCCTTGTTTTTAGGGAAAAAATCAAGAGCTAAATATCGCCGTAACGCACCACAAAGAAAGGTTTCAGCAGTCAATTAGGGTGCGTTAGGCAATCCCTTGTTTTTAGGGAAAAAATCAAGAGCTAAATATTGCCGTAACGCACCACAAAGAAAGGTTTCAGCAGTCAAGTAGGGTGCGTTAGGCAATCCCTTGTTTTTAGGGAAAAAATCAAGAGCTAAATATTGCCGTAACGCACCACAAAGAAAAGTTTTTGGTGTGTTAGCGTAGCGTAACACACCCTACTTTTATAATCCGCTATGACGGAGGAGAGGCTCGGTACTGGGTTCGCGACCGCGGAAAGCTTTAAAAACATTCATAGGATGGGAACTTCCCCCCATAGCTAAGACAGTATCGCGAAAACGACGACCGATCGCTTTCACTGCTTCTTCGTTATCTAATCCCACTTCCTCGAAAGCGGCAAAAGCATCGGCGCTGAGGACTTCTGCCCATTTATAACTATAGTAACCCGCCGCATAACCGCCGGCGAAAATATGTCCAAAAGAACATAAGAAAGCATCTTCCGGTAGAGGAGGAATTATCGTCGTCGTCGCTGCTAAACGCTGTCTGACTTGTTTAGGAGTTTCGCTGCCATTCGGTTGATAACGATGGTGTAATTCCAAATCTACTAGAGACAAATGTAACTGACGCAACATGGCCGAACCACTCATATAATTCTTAGTTAGGAGCAGTTTTTGGTAGTAATGTTCGGGGAGAGTTTCGCCGGTTTCGTAGTGTTTGGCCATACTCATTAAAGTAGGGCGATCATAACACCAATTTTCCATAAATTGACTGGGCAATTCCACTGCGTCCCACTCAACGTTATTAATGCCCGCCGCGCCGGAATAATCCACAGTGGTTAACATATGCTGTAAACCGTGGCCAAATTCGTGAAAGAGGGTAGTTACCTCCTCAAAGGTCATTAAACTGGGGTTTCCATCTACTGGAGGCGTTTGATTGCAGATTAAATAAGCCACAGGTAAACGCACCTCGGCACTGGTTTTGGCCCGACCGATACAGACATCCATCCAAGCGCCGCCGCGTTTTTCGGCGGGACGACTGTAGGCATCGAGGTAGAAATAGGCGATTTTTTCGCCCTTTTCGTCGTTAATCTGGAAATAACGCACATCGGGATGCCAGATAGGGGACTGACCGTCAGCGGCGATAATTTCTACCCCAAAAATCCGTTTAGCGAGGCTAAATATGCCTTCTAAAACCCGTGGTAGGGGGAAATAGGGGCGTAATTCCTCGGCACTAAAGTTAAACTTGGCCTGACGCTGTTTTTCTGACCAATAGGCTATATCCCAATGCTTGAGATCGTCGGTTTCCGCAAAAGTTTTTAAGGCCTCTAAATCCTCTTTTGCCGCTTCATAGCTTACTTGGCGCAAATTGTCAAGCAATTTCTCGATTTCATCCACAGAATTGGCCATTTTCCGGGCAAGACTGACCTCGGCGTAGGTACTATAACCTAGAAGATGAGCTTGTTCCTGACGAAGTTGCAAAATGCGATCGATTAAGGGATTATTATCCAATTCTCCCAGATCAGCCCGACTAACGTAGGCTTTATAGAGTTTTTCTCGCAATTCCCGATTATCGCTGTACTTCATAAAGGGGAAATAACTGGGAAAATCGAGGCTAATCACCCAGGGGCCAGTTTCGTTGCTGGCGTTAGTTTCCCCTTGGGCGCGGGCGGTTTGGGCGGCTAAACTGAGGAGACTAGGGGGTAAACCGGCGATATCTTCTGGGGTTGTTAGTTTCAGTTTAAAAGCTTTGGTGGCATCGAGGAGGTTATTAGAAAATTTCGTGGTGATTTCCGCTAATTCCAGTTGAATCGCGTTAAATCTGTCTTTTTTCTCCCCTGCTAATCCCACCCCGGCTAATTGGGCATCCCGCAGGGAAGCTTCGACGATGCGCTGTTGTGCCTCGTCTAATTGCCCCCAGCTTTCCCCTTGACGCAGGGACAAAAATGCCTCATAAATGGGTTTACTTTGGCTTAAACGGCTAATAAACTCGACTACCTGCGGTTGTACGGTTTCGTAAGCTTGACGCAATTCTGGGCTATTTTTTACCCCCATCAGATGACCGATAACCCCCCAACTCCAGCTTAAACGTTCTTCGATCCGGGTGAGGGGTTCGACTAATTTTTCCCAGGTGGGGATAATCTGCGCTTCTAGATCGGTTAATTCTCTGGCCAGTTCCTGCAAAAGTTGCGTCATCCCAGGGACAATCAGGCCGGGTTGGATTTGGTCAAAAGCCGGTAATCCTTGACCGGCAAGCAGCGGGTTACTGGTATTCGTCATAATTTTTGGTCTGGAAGGGTGAGTAATTTGTATCTTTTACTACCGCTCAACTAAACTTACTCAAACTTACTTAAAAGTCTGAAAGCTTAGTCATTCGTAGTGGGTCAAGCACTACAGGATTAAACGGCAAACCCTTTATTCCCTGGTCAATGAC
>VYKO01000119.1_pt1 | contig 10480 bp, 14 predicted proteins | sample 5114561 | NCBI WGS metagenome assembly VYKO01 (sample SAMN12291811, study PRJNA351875) | freshwater metagenome | isolation source: freshwater lake | place: USA: Michigan, Baseline Lake | collected 2011-08-08 | reverse complement strand
CGAAGACGACTCGTCGAACAGGCGCTTCGGGTGGACCTCACCCTGCACCGGCAGAGCTGCCGGACTTCAAGCTGCGGCTCGAGCGCCAACAGCTCGCCCGAGGATGTTGCGTGCTGCAACGACCTGCGAGTGGCTGACGCGTTCGGCCTCAAGCTCTTCGGTGATCGACGCGCGGACTCCGACGGTGGCGATTCGACCAGGCGTGACGTCACTTGAGGTCGAGCGCCGCCTCGAGGGCCCGGCCCCTGACCATCACGCGCAACCGCTGCTGCGCGTCGGCGCAGAGGTTCGCGTGTGAGCTGAGGAGGTCAAGCACCACCGGCGTGTGTTCTGGGCAGAAGTCGATTTGCTTGCCTTGGGTCCAGAACGACGACCAGGCGACCAGCTTCGGGTTCGAGACGTTGGCGCCCATCAAAACCAGCGTGGGCTCGGACGCTGAGCAGCCGGTGACGTCGCACAGCTTGGTGGGGTTGGTTCCCTTGCGGCTCTTGACGATCATCGGCTTCACGGCCTCTTCCCGAGCTGCAGGACCGCGGAAAGAAGTGCGGCATTGCCGTCGGCAATGAGCTTTTCGAGCCGCTCGAAGCGTGCGTCGACTGATGCGAAGCGCTCGTTCACTTCTTCGCGGAGCTCGTTCATTTCTTCGCGGAGCCTCGCGCTGTCTTGGAGGAGACGCGACGTGTCGTGGCTGATGACCTCGAGCCTGACGGCCATCTGTGTGAGTCGCTCGTCCTGCTTCTGCCTGGAGGCTTCGAATTCCTCGCGGGTGACGAACTCGGACATGACGGTCACCGCTTCCCGAGCTGCATGATGGCTGACAGCAGCGCGGTGTGTCCGTCGTTGACGACCTTGAGGATGTCCTCACGAGTCTGGGTGAGTTCGTGCTCGAGAGCGCTGAAGCGCTCGCTCATCTCCTCGCGAATTTCTGCGACGTCGCGAGTGAGGCGCGTGGTGTCGTGGCTGATGACCTCCAGCCTGACGGCCATCGTTGTGAGTCGCTCGTCCTGCTTCTGCTTGGAGGCTTCGAACTCCTCGCGGGTGACGAACTCGGACACGAGGGTCACCGCTTCCCGAGCTGAATGATGGCTGACAGGAGCGCCGCGTGTCCGTCGTGCACTGCCTTCAGAATTTCTTCGCGGGTTGCGGCCAGCTCTGCGCGAGTGGCGACTGATTCGAAGCGCTCGTTCATTTCTTCGCGGAGCTCGTTCATTTCTTCGCGGATCTCCGCGGTGTCACGAAGGAGGCGCGTGGTGTCGTGGCTGATGACCTCGACGCGCACGGAAAGGCGCTCGATGGCCGTGCCCTGAGAGCGGACTTCGGACTTGAGGGCTTCGTGCTGTTCCTGGGTGACGAACTTCTTGGCGGCAGTCATGGCGTGCTCCTGGAGTGTACGGCGGTGAGTGAGGCGAAAGCGAGTGGACGACTTACCAGACAGGTCTGACATCGATTCAAGGACCAACAGAATCAGCGACGCCTCGTGCGAAGCTCGGCACTGACGGCGCCACGAAGGGCAAGGTTGGCTTCTCGGAACTGCGCCTTCTGGGCATTGTGGATGGCCCCGGTGAGCCAGCTCTCGAGGCGCTCGAGCTCTGCGGTGGTGCCCGTGGTGACGGGCTGGCCGGCGCGAGGACCGAAGGGAAACCGCGGCTGTGGTGTCTTCGCCTCACGTCGCTGGGCTTCGCGGAAGACGGCCGCGGCGTCGAGAAGCCGCTCGAACGCGGCCGCGTCGTGAATGTCACCTGAGGCGAGCTCGATGGCGGCGTCGACGACTTGGCGGCGAGCTGCGGCGACCACGAGACGGGCTGGCGTGAGGGCGCGCCGAACTCGGGAGAGAGCGTCAGTCAGCACGCGCGCCTTCGAGGCCGTGTCGCTTGCGGAGTGCGGCGTTCTCCCGGCGCAGCGCTTCGAGTTGCGCGGTGAGCGCGGTGAGCTCGTCCCGTGGAGGGCAGGGCGTGAAGACGGCGGCCGGCGTCGTGGGGGCGTACCGCGAGACGAGCTCTGCCCAGCTACAGCCTTTGGAGGCGGCGACGACACACCTGTCGGAGTCGTTGAGGTTGCGCCCCTGAGGGTGGAAGCGGAAGTTGATGCTCTCGGCCAGAGCGGCGGACGCCTCACCTGGCGCCATGGTGGCCGTCGCGTCTTGATACTCGACGCGGAGGTCTGCGAGGTCCGCGGCCAGCTCGAGGCGGAGCGCGTCGCGCGCCTGGCTTTCGAGGACATGGGAGACGGACGGGTGCCCGTAGAAGCGGACATTGAAGTAGTCCGACTGCACCTCGCTTCGGTCGTAGTTGTACGCGTTGGCGATGTCTTCGAGGCGCGCCAGCGCGCACAGCGTCAGGGGAGTGTACCTGCTGATTCTGCTGTGCAGGTGGGGGAGCGCATCCAGGGCCAGCACATGCGCGCGGGAGAGCACCTCGAAAGGCGCGGCGGTGATGGTGATGTCGATTGAAGAGTGATGACGGACTCGAACGGAGAGGGCGAGACCGGGAGGCAGCACGCCGGCTGAAATCGCCTCCTTCACGTCCGCGCGAATCAGCTTTGCCACTTCGACGAGCGAGAGCTTTTCCGTCGCTCGGTATTTCGACCCTTCGGCTTCTCGGTGAGCCATGACGTCACTCCTCACCTTTCCGCCAGAGCGTCACGGCGAAGACGGTGCAGACGACGAGGTTGCCGGCGTAGCTGGCGAGGCCGATGGAGATGAGCAGGTCGGCGAGGACGCCGGCATGAAGCGCGAGTTGGAACATGATGGGTCTCCGAGAAAGGGCGCCGAGGAGGGGCGATGCGCTGCCCCTGGCCTCGGCGGGGACGTCAGTTGCTGGCGGGCGGCAGCTCGGCAGATTTCTCAGCGGCCTCATTCACCGGAGGGCGGCGCACGTGCACCTTGCCGTCCACGGGGAGGGCGTCGAGGTACAGGTTGAGCGAACCATCGCGGTTGAGCCACGCGCTGCCAATGCGGACCCACGATGAGGGGCTGTGCGGGCGTTCGCGGATTGCGTAAGCAACGAGTCGCTCTCCGCTGGTGTAGGTGATTTCGCGGGGGTCGCTCTTGTCAGTCTTCTTCTCGTTCTGGTTGGCCATGTCGGCACTCCGTGTGCTGCGAGGCCCGAAACCGTCGGGCTCGGCGAGTCGGTTCCTTGCGTCACCGACTTCGCTCCCTTGGGAGCAGCGGCCCCGACTGCGGGCGCCCAGCGAGCCCCGAAGCCCGAAGGGTCGCGCGAAGCGCGAGGGTGGCCGTAAGGCCAGGCGCAGCCCTCGCGACGAAGGGGCGCGTAAGCAGTCGATGAAGGGCCGCGGGGAAGTGCCGTGACAGCCCCGAGCCCAGAGCCGTGCCCCAGAGGGGCCGAAGCGAAGCGGAGAGGCGGCGGGCGCTTTCGGGCTGGCGCGGGACTTCCTTGGGTGCGGAGCGCAGCGGAGCTCCACCAGGCCGTTGATGCGCGTCGGGCGCGGGCTTCTCTCCCCAACGTGGAATGCAACGACGATGAGCGCTGCGCTGCGGCTGTTGGAGTTGTTGTTGTTTGTTGTCGTGCGGGTGCGACGGCGTCGTGCACTCCACGTTGGAGGAGAAGGGCCCGCTGCGCGCTTCAGCGCGCATAGCGGGGCAGGGGAGCAGGGAGATGGTGACTCGGCCGAGGTGCGCTTGCGCACCGGCCTTGGGCGGCCGAGTCACCTTTGATGAATCGAGAGAGAGACTGCCGAGGCAGTTGAAGAGGGAAGTCGCGCAGTGACGGATGGGGAGCCGGAGGCGGGGGCTTCAAGGCCCCATGCAAGTGAGGTGGATCCGCAGGTGCTTCGACTGGTGATGGCGAATGGCCCCGAGCCACCTCAGGAAGGTGTAAAAACGGGCTCTGCGGCGATGAGTCGCCGCGAGCCCGTGCTGCTGCCCAGGTGGGGGGGGGTACCAGGGCGCCGCTGGAGAACTCTACAGGCGCTCGGGACGACGCGGGTTTCAGATTGGCGGAGTACCTGCATCAGCTGGGCGGCGTGCCACCACGTCGCTGAGTGTTGTCCGGAGTGGACCAGCGTCGAGTCGAGCTGAGCAGGCGCGCAGAGAAGAAGCGCGAGGAACGCCTGGCCGAAGGCCGAGTGGAGCTCGCGAAGAGACTGCAGCGCGCCATCGCCGAGAGAAACAGCGGTGTCGAGATTGTGCCCGTCGTCGACGACGTGCACCGAGAAGCGATGGGCTTCCTCCACGAGCTGGCAGAAGTGCCAGTGCGAGATGGCGTCGTCGAGTTCCCGCCGGACATCTGGGTGTCGCAGTCAGGGAGTGGCGCTGACGGGCGCTGAGACCCGTCGCGCGCGCGGCTTTGCGATGCTCGTGTCGTACTCACGCCAGTAGCCGAGGATGCGCGCGACGTACTCGGGCGTTTCGCCATTCGCGGGGACGGCAGCCGGGGCCTTCGGGCCGCTGTTGTAGGCAACCAACGCGCTGACGACATCGCCGCGGTAGTGCTTCAGGAGAGCTGCGAGAAGGCGAACGCCGGCCAGGATGTTCCGAGAGGGGACGAAGAGCTCGTCCGCGGGGACGCCCACCTTGGCGGCCGTCGCTGGCATCACCTGCATGAGGCCCCTGGCCCCGACGGGAGAAACAGCGCGAGGGTTGTTGGCTGACTCCTGGCGGATGACGGCGCGCACGAGCGCCGGCGGAACGGGCCAGACGTCGGCGACATCGACGATGGCTGCGGAGATTTCCGCTTGCCAGAGGACGGGCGCCGGCGGGGACGCGGCGAGAAGCGACAGGGCGAGCGTCAGCACGAGTGAGGCTCGGCGAGGAGCTGGCGCAGGCGCAGGGTGGGACGCGGCACGGCGGGCGGCAACGGGAAGCGAGCTTCCCAGCGGTCGACGCGCACGAGGACTTCTGTCCAGTCGGTGGCTTCGAAGGTGGTGAGGGTGGCCGCCAGGGCAGCAGCAAGCTCAACCGCGGCAGCGTGGAGCGGCCCGCCGGCGAGCTCGAGCATGAGCGTGATGGTGTCGTCGCACCAGCGGCACAGCGCTTCGCGCTGCGACGTCATCGCCGGGCTCCAACGCGTTTGGCTTTGGAGGGGGCCTCCTTGGCATCCTCGATGTGTTTGCAGACGGGGTATCCGCTGCAGCCAATGAAGGCGCCCCGTGGGCCCTTCTTGGAGACGAGAAGGCGTGTCTTGCACGCGGGACAGGTGCGGTTGGTCTTCTTCGCCGCAGCGAGAGCCTTCTTGTCCCAGCTGCCTCGGCACGTCGGGTAGCTGGCGCAGGAGAGGAACTCGCCCTTGTCGTGCATGGGGCCGTCGCAGACAGGACACTTCTCGGTGGCTGGCGGCTTCAAGTCGACGATGCCGGCACAGGCGCGGTTGGCGCAGCGTGCGTACGGGCCGTACTGCCCGTCGCGCTCGTGCGTCGGCCCGCCGCACTTCGGGCAGGGTTTGTCGGAGACCTTCACCGGCCGGAGGTCGACGAGTCCTTTGCATTCGCGCTTGAGGCAGCGTGCGTAGGGCCCGTGCTCGCCTGCAAGCTCTTGCATCGCCCCACCACAGGTGGGGCAAGGAAGAGCGGAGGGCTTCGCAGAGGGGTCAGCCGCGTAGGTGCACGTCGGGTAGCCGCTGCAGGAGAGGAAAGGGCCCTTCTTCCCGACGCGGAGGAAGAGCTCCTTCGCACACAGCGGGCAGGGCCGGCCGGTCGGCTTCGGCGCGTCGGAAGCAGCCTGCGATGCCAGCTCTGGGTGTTTCTGGAGCTCGGCGGCGAAGAGCGGTGCTGCAGCTTTCAGCTGCTGCTCCCAGGAGCGGTACCAGGTGCCGAGCTCGGTACGCCACGGGCGCTTCCCGTCGGCGACGTCGTCGAGCGTCTCTTCGAGGCGGCGCGTGTAGTCGGCCGCGACGAGAGACGGGAAGGCCGTCGTCAGCACGGAGTCGATGAGGCGGCCTCGGGGGGCTGGGCCAATGTACTTGTCGTCAGTTGCAGCGATGTACTCGCGGGTGAAGAGCACCTGAATGGTGTTGGCGAAGGTGCTCGGCCGGCCGATGCCTTCAGCCTCCATTGCTTTGACGAGGGTGGCTTCGGTGAAGCGCGGTGGTGGCTTCGTCTCCTGGCGTTTGGAGTCGATGGTGCTGACGTCGAGGTGCTGGCCCACCGTGACGACGGGGAGGCGTGGCTCTTCGGTGTCCTTGGCGGTGGCGTCTTCGTCGGCTGCGGAGAGGCGCAGGAAGCTGTCGAAGAGAACGGTGGTGCCCCGCGCGCGCCAGAGGGTGTCGCCGCTGGCGATGGTGACGACGGTGGAGGAGAGCTGTGCGGGTTTGCACTGAGAGGCGAGGAACCGGGTCCGGATGAGCTGGTAGAGGCGCAGCTCGTCACCAGCGAGGCCGTCGGGTGCCTCTGCGTCGACAGACGTGGGCCGGAGGCACTCGTGGGCGCCCTGCGACGATGCCTTCGACTTGTACACTGGAGGCTCAGCTGGGAGGGCATCGGCGAAATTCGCCGAGAGCCAGGCTCGAGCCATGGCAGCGGCATCGGCGCTGACACTCACCGAGTCCGTGCGGTGGTAGGTGATGTGGCCGTGCTCGAAGAGCGTCTGGGCCAGCTCCATGGTGGCGTCGGGCTTGAGCTTCAGGGCGACGCTGGCCGCCTGTTGGAGGGTGGATGTGGTGAATGGTGCCTTCGGCTTTCGCTCGGTGGGCTTTGTCTCCACGGCGGTGACGGCGTGTGGGTCCTGTGCCCTGGCGATGACGGCAAGGGCTTCCTCGTCCGAGTGGAGACGGACGTCGTCCTCGTCGTCGGTGCGCGGCGGTGAGTATTTAGCGGTGAGGCCGTTGGCGTAGCGCGCGGTGAGAGTCCAGTAGGGCGTGATGACGTGCGCTTCGCGCTCGAGCTCGCGGGCGACGACCAGGTGGAGGGTGGCGGACTGCACGCGGCCAGCGCTGTGTCCCTTCCCGAAGGGGGAGAGCAGCGGCGAAAGCTGGTACCCGACGAGGCGGTCGACGATGCGGCGGGCCTGCTGTGCGTCGACCAGGTCCATGTCGAGGGGGCCTGCGGCCGCGACTGCTGCTGTGAGGGCCTTGGGAGTGATTTCGGTGAAGCGGATGCGTTGGGCACTCTTGAGCCGAAGCTCGTCGACGAGGTGCCAGGCGATGGACTCGCCCTCGCGGTCGGCGTCAGTCGCGAGGAAGACTGCGTCGGCGTCTTTGGCGGCTTTGCGAATCGACGACAGGAAGCCGGCCTTGGCTTCGGAAACCTCGTACGTCGGAGCGAAGGTGGTGGTGTCGACGCCGAGCTCCTTCTTGGGGAGGTCTCGGAAGTGTCCGGCAGTCGCGAGCACCTCGTAGCCAGGGCCGAGGTACTTCTTGATGGTGGCCTTCTTGTTGGGGCTTTCAACGATGACGAGCTTCATGGCGGCTCCTGGGTGTTCGAGACAGCGTTAGCGATGTCAGCTGTAGACGTGCGTGTGCCCTTGGGTGGGGGCGGCTGAAAGGGACTTCAGTTTGTGGGTTGCTGGAGGAAGAGCGTGAAGGCGGTGCCTGCGGGAACGAGGGGTGCTGTTGCTTCCTGGGGGCCGCCGCCGCGGCCTCGGGCAACGTTGGTGGCCGTGTCGGCCGCTCCCTGGACGACGTCGCCGGGAACGCCGTCGGGCGTGGCTCGGCCCAGGACGTTGCGGGCCGTGTTGAGTGCGCCTTCTTTGATGGCGTCGCCCGAGGTGTCGCTCGACGTCACGCGCGGGAGAGGGAGCCCGACACGTCTGTCGGCGCCCAGAGCGATGGCTTCGATGGTGAGAGCGCCTGAGCGGAGGTTGAGGGTGTCGCACGAGAGGCCGAGGCGGCCGGTGGATTGAGGCGATGTCATGCAGACGACGGTGGTGCCCTTCGGCACGGCAACCGTGCCATCGACGACGACGTCGGCTGTGACGGTGGCTGTGACGGGCGAAGGCTGTGAGGAATCGGCAGGTGTCGTCAGGCGTGCTGCGATGCTGGTGCCTTTCGCGAGGCGCGTGCCGCCGGTTACGGGAGGCGCGCCTGGCGCAATCATCTCGGTGTCGTAGGAGCGTCGACGTCCACCTGGTGTGGCGGGTGAGGGCGCTCCGACAACGGTGCCCAGGGGGGCGTCGGGCGAGACGACGGGGCGGCCGCCGTACTGCTGTGCGAGGAGGGCGTCGACGGCTTTGGCGTCGGCTGCAGGTGGCCGACGAGACGGGCGAGGCGTCGGCGCCGGGGTGAGGGGCGCAGCGGCGACTGGGTGCGACGGCTCCACGACGGCGACCGGGGCGAGCTCGGGCGGCGGCTGCTGGGCGGGAGCGGCTGCGCGCTCGTCGGCTTCGTGCTGCGCGCGCAGCTGCTCGGGCGTCTTGACGACTTCGACAGCCGCCTGGCCTGAGGACGACGGCGACGACAACAGGAGGACTTTCACGAGGCCAACGCCGACAAGAAGGGTGGCGAGAAGAATTGCAGCTGGAAGCGCCAGCATCTTCTTCGCGGAAGACTTCGGGTTGTGGAGGTCGTCCTGCATCTGCAGGCGGCGACGGAGGGCGCTTTGAGAGGCGTCCGGCGACTCAGGTTGCGGGGCCAGCACCGCGCGAGACTTTGACTTCGACTTCGAGCGAGAGACGGACGACTCGGGCTTGGGGAGTGGAACGGTGTCTTTGCCGCCGCCGAAGAATTGCTTCTCGAGCTGGCGGATCGGCGTGGGCGTGCCGGCGGCCGGCGCAGCCTGGGCCTCGACGGGAGGCACGGGTGGCGTCGAGGCAGTACGGCCTGGGGTGAGCGCCGGCAGCCGCATGGTGCTCTTCGGCATCTGCCGCGGCTGGACGCTGTAGAGGCGATTTCCGGAGGGGCTCGTCTTCTCGGAGTCGGGGGCATCCGGAAGGGCGAGGAGTGCTTCGACTTCGTTGCGGGCCTCGGCGGCGGTGCAGATGAGGCCGCGGCGCTGGGTGAAGACGCGCAATGCGTCGGCGAATTCGCCGCACGTCGCGAAGCGCTCCTCGCGCGACGGAGCCAGCGCGTGGAGGAGGATGTTTTTGAGGCTGGTGTCGATAGGAGCTTCTTTGAGCTTCTCCTCGACTGATTCCGGGGTGAGCTGCGCGATGCGCAGGTGAAGCTGTGTCTCGGTGTCAGTTGAGGAGCGACCGAAGAAGCGCTTGAGGAGGAGCATCTCGTAGAGACACAGCCCCAGGGTGAATTCGTCGGTGCGGCCATCAAGGGGAGCGCCGATGAGTTGCTCGGGTGCGTAGTACTGGTCCTTGCCTTTCACCATGTTGCTGGTGGTGCCTTCTCGGTCTTCGAGGGACGAGAAGGCGATTCCGAAGTCGAGGAGCTTCACGGAGCCGCTGTCCGTCAGCATGACGTTGTGTGGCGTGACGTCGCGGTGGACGATGCCCAGAGGGCGCCCGGCGGAATTGGTGGCGCGGTGGGCGTAGTCGAGAGCCGAGGCCAGCTCAGCCGCGACGTAGCAGGCGAAGGGCTCGGTGAGCGCGACGCGTTTGCGGCGTGCGGCTTCAATGATGGTCTTGAGGCTGTGGCCGGGGATGTACTCGAGCACCTGGATGAGGCCGCGGCCCTCGAGGGGCTGCAAGTCGTACACTTGGCAGATGTTGTTGTGGTGCAGGAGCGCGGCGAGGCGAGCCTCGTCGATGAAGCCCTTCAGGAAGGCGGCGGCCTTCTTGTGGCCTGCCAGCACCGGGAGGACGGTCTTCAGGGCGACGTCACGCTCGAAGCCACCCGCGCCGAGCTTCCTTGCGAGGAAGACTTCGCCCATGCCGCCCGCGCCGAGGCGTCGGGCGATGCGGTACTTCGCGCCGCCGACGGTGAGAATGTCGCCGTCGGCCGTGATGGACGGCGCCGCAGCCTGGTCGGCGGAGCCGAGCAGCTCTTCGGCGAGCGCAGGCGCGGGTGGATCGGCGCCGAGCGGGACAGGTGGCGCTGAGCGCGAGGAGGAACGAAGAGACGGCTCGGCCGGAGGCGGAGGCAGGTCGTCTTCGAGAGGCGCGGGCTCCGGCGGGACATCGTCATCGATGGAGGGCTTCGACATGTGGCTCCGACGCTACTTCGAGGGGGCGGCCAGCCGGGAGAGGCTGTCGGCTTCGGACTCGAGGCGTGCGACGTCGGCGGCGACTGCGCGGGAGAAGGCGCGGAGACGTGCGGCCTCGTCATGGAGGCCGAGCTGCTCGAGGGGTGCAGCATGCATGCTGAGCGCCTCGATGAGCGCCGTGAGGCTCGGCGCCGAGTGCGCAGCCTCGAGCATTCGACGGAGGAGCTCGACGCGGAGCTCTGCCTGTTGGCGGAGAGCCGGGGCGTCAGACGGAGAGATGGCGGGGGCGGACCGGAGTTGGGACATAGGTTAACCTTGCGAATAGTTTACATAAGCAATATTAGTTGAACTTCTCTATCTGAGCGTCCACTTGCCATCGGCTGCCTTCAGGAGGAGCCGTGGGCCCAGCTCGCGGACGTGCCAGGAGCGCCGCGGGCCGAATGGGGGCAAGAGCCTGAGGACGACGAGAAGCGTCTCTGGCTCTGCGGCCTCTTCGTCC
>VYKO01000263.1_pt1 | contig 10545 bp, 8 predicted proteins | sample 5114561 | NCBI WGS metagenome assembly VYKO01 (sample SAMN12291811, study PRJNA351875) | freshwater metagenome | isolation source: freshwater lake | place: USA: Michigan, Baseline Lake | collected 2011-08-08 | reverse complement strand
AAATATCGTCAACAGCAGGAATAATCGGCAACAGGGAAGAATTCATGATATTCAACAGAAGGATTTACTGCGACTATTTTATGCAAACAATCGCCAATTTTTCAAGGGTACTATAACATAAATTAACATTGATTACCAGAAAACGGGTTTCTCAAAGAAACCCGTTTTCTCAGTTTCTCCTAGTGTTCACCACCTGATGAGATAAACCCATCAGATTGAGCAAAATTAAACAAAACATCGTCAACAGCAGGAATAATCGGCAAAAGAGAAGAAGTCATTACATTGACCGCAAAGGTTTACTGCGACATTATAGTATAATAAAAAACAGACAATAGAGAGCTAATCATCAAAGTGAAACATAGACCAATTGCGATCGATTTATTTGCTGGCTGCGGTGGGATGTCCCTTGGTTTAGAAGCGGCAGGATTTGATATTGCTGTAGCAGTAGAATTTGATGCAGTCCATTCCTTGGTTCATCATTTTAACTTTCCCTATTGTCAAACTATTTGCCGGGATATAGCCAAAGTAACCAGTAGAGAAATATTAGAATTATTAAAACTCAAAGGCTATGCCACCGATGTTAGTTTAATTGCTGGTGGTCCCCCTTGTCAAGGTTTTTCCCTTATTGGCAAACGACAAATAGATGATCCTAGAAATTCCCTAGTATTTCAATATCTGCGGATTGTAGGGGAAATTAAACCCAAGTATTTTATCTTTGAAAATGTCCCCGGCATGGCTACGGGTAAACACAAACAATTTTTAGAGGAGTTAATCTCTGAATTTGAAGCTATTGGCTATACAATTAATCAGCCAATTAAAATCCTAGATGCTAGTGAATACGGCGCACCTCAAAAGCGCAGAAGATTAATCTTAATTGGTAGTCGCAAGGATGTGACAATGGCCACATATCCTGCTGTTTTGTCAGGAGAAAAATCAGCTTTTACCAGCGTCTATGATGCGATTTCAGATTTAGAATCAATATCGGCCTTTATCGATAATGATTTAGGCATACCCGCATCAAAATTAGATTATAGTGGTAAGAGGAAAAAATATTCAGTGCAGCCAAGGGATATTTTTAAACTTTGCCATCAAAGAACAGTAGATACAAAAATCTATGGACATATAGGCTCAGTTCATACCCAAAGATCAATTGATAGATTTATCTTAACCGAACCGGGTACAGTGGAGCGAAAAAGTCGCTTTTTAAAGCTTTCCCCCACCGGTTTATGTAATACTCTCCGCGCCGGAACAAATAGTGACAAAGGGGCCTATACTGCTCCTAGACCTATTCACTATTCTATTCCTCGTTGTATCACTGTGCGAGAAGCTGCCAGACTGCATACATTCCCCGATTGGTTTCAGTTTCACCGCACAATATGGCATGGTTTTCGCGAGATTGGTAATGCGGTTATTCCGCTATTATCGAAAGAACTTGGTGATGCTGTGATGAGAGCAATGAACGTCAATACTGCCAATCTCAACCGAGTTATTTTAGAAAAAATGCCGGTCGAATTATTGCTATATAATATGTCTCAGGCATCAAACTATTGGGGAATCTCTGATGATGTTATCCCTAAAAGAAAACGTCTCGTTTGAGGTTATAATGACAAAATACGATGAAATAATCGCCCACATTTTTCATAATAACTACACCAAAGGTTCAAGGCGAGTGAGATTCAATCGAGATGAACTTGCTAAGGCAAGTGAAGCACTTAAATTTGAGAGAATTAAAAATCTTGGAGACATACCATATACGTTTAGATTCAGGAGGAATCTACCTGAATCAATAACAAGTACAGCACCAGAAGGATCGGAGTGGATAATTATTGGTTCAGGTGTTGGGCTATACGAGTTTAGGTTGGCATCTCCTGCCAAAATAGTTCCGACAAATAATAGGCAGAAAATAAAAATACCAGATGCGACACCAGAAATTGTCAAAAAATATGCTCCCGGAACAGATGAACAAGCTTTATTGGCAAAGGTAAGATACAACAGGTTGATTGATATTTTTTCAGGTTTAACTTGTTATTCAATACAGAATCATTTAAGAACAACTGTGGAAAATATTGGACAAATTGAAATAGATGAGATTTATGTGGGTGTAAGTAAAAAGGGGGCGCACTATGTAATTCCTTGTCAGGCAAAATCGCCGGGAGATAAATTTGGCATTGTACAGGTAATGCAGGATATTGAATTCTGTAAACAACGATACCCTAATGCCTTATGTAAACCAATAGCACTGCAATTTTTGTCTGAAATTGATCTGGCAATACTTGAGCTTGTTGTAGAAGATGATGATAATGTTTTTCGCCTCTCGGTTGTTGATGAAAAGCATTACCAGCTTACAAATAAAGATGGAATTTCTGACCTAGATATAGTTTCTTATTGTCAGCAAGAGTGAGTATATAGTGTTTATCAGAGTTATGGAGTAAATATATTCCCTGTCTTTACCTAGGGTTATAGTTATCTGATACTGTCCACCAAGCGAGAGCAAAAGCCTGTTCTTTCTCGTTAACTTGCTGACGATATTGAACCCGAATTTTATACTTTCCAGAGGTAGGAATAGGACAAAAAATATGCTCTAAACTATCACTATCACTCAGGGAAGCACAGGTGTATTTAGTATTATTATCCTCCTGGGCAGGTAAAAGATAAACATCTAAATTATTCAGTCCGAGATCTCGGAAACTTTCATCGATATCATAGAGATTATTGCGATTAGTATCGATTAATTCTACCAAACGATCCCATGCTAAAGTTATCGAGACAAAACTATTAGCTTTTAATGGCTTCTCTAGGGCATAATCTTGATAATCATTAGCCATAACTGTACCGTAATCCCAACCAATGGGAGGAATAGATTCTGTGGCTGACCATTGACCATTACTAAACTGTTCGTAGGCGCGAAAAGTGTTAAGATGTCCCGTCCCCATCTGCATATCTAAAGGAATTTTCGGGTCTTTATAAGCATCGGACTCTAACCAAGTTTTTTGGTCCTTAGTTAAGACCGTCCGTCTCATACCTAATAATAAACCATCGCCCGTATCTTTAATTTTATCGGCAGCATTAAGCATGACTGCTTTCATCACCTGATGACGACGAGAATCGAGACTCCAATGGGGATTTTTTTGGTTAATTTGTTGATCGCCGTATTCTTGTAAAAGTGCCACCGATGCCGTAATATGAGGAGCGGCGAAACTGGTGCCACTAACAGTATTTAATTTACCTTTGAGGTCATAAAGCTCTATTTTATTGCCAGGGGCAACTAAATTAATTGACCGTCGCGAACCATCATTAATTTCCCGTTTAATTAAACTGCGACCAATACCCACTGGTAAAGCACTAATATTAGCAAAATCAACTTTAGTAAATTTTCCTTCTCTTTTCGCTGTATAAGCGGTGGTAATGCCGTTAAAATGATCGGTGGGAATGGGAATTCCTCCCTTACCTTGATTGCCAGCAATTACATAAAGAACATCATCAACTCGCGATGACCAATCAACACATTGAGTTAATAAAGCTTGACCATCTAATTTTGCTTCCTGTCGCTGATCTCTTTGCAAAGATTCCCCAAAACTAAAGTTAATCGCGCGCACATCACCGCTATTTTGTCGGGCAATATTTTGACTAGCAAGACATTCTTCTGGTTGTCCGCCGCGTCGCAAAGAACCCACCGCACCCGAATATAATCTCGCTTTTGGGGCAACTCCGGGGATTTTTTTATCATCACTGACCATCACCGTTGCCACCATAGCGGCGTGATTATCGAGATAGGTGTTGGGTTTGGCAATTTGATCGCGAAAAAAAACACCGGCTAATTTATAGGGAGGTTGCCAAGCTGCCACTTTATCATAACCGAACTGAGCCGGTCGGCCAATTTCCACTTGACCGATGGCAATTTTTCGTCCTAATAAATTATAGGGTTCCGCCCGCAAGCGATCGGCATAAATTCCCTGTTCACCGATGGAATTAGAAAGAACTAGGGAAGGAAGCAGAATTATCGTTACTACTAACCCGACGACAAACCAAAACCCTCTTTTCATCATCAGCAATCCTGCGGCGGTAAGGTGATACCGATCCATTCTAAGACAGAAATCTCAGGAGTGAATCTCAGATTTGCAAGCAGCTGCGTGTAAGCATCCCACCGAAAAACTAATGCGCGGGGGGTTTGGGGGCGGCGCCACGCCCCCAACGGGGGGTTTGGGGGGTAGAACCCCCCAAAAGCTTGGATTGAGGGAAAAAATCGAAAGTAATGCGCGACTTTAGCAGAGAGTTTCCCTTTAAAAATCCCAACTTAGTAGATTTACAAAAATGAGATGCACCCAATCTTAGAAAATAACCAAATCTCTTTTTTTGCTAGGCGGGATGGTAATAAAAAGCCACTGCCAAGATTAAATAGGTGGCTAGTAATAGGGTTCCATCTAACCAATTGGAACGACCAGTAAAGCTGATTAAATTAGTGACAACCACCGCGACAATCAAAGCCACCACGTTAAAGGGATTAAAATTTAAATCCATCGGTTGCTGCCAAAATTGACCGATAAAAACTAATAAAGGGGCCACGAATAAAGCCACCAATAAACTATCACCCATAGCCACGGAAACCGTTAAATCCATCTGATTTTTTAGGGCTAATTGAGTGACGGTAACTATTCCAGAAACATCGCTAATTAAAGGGATGAAAATCACCCCGATAAAGAGAGGAGTGAGATTAAATCCTTCCATAACCGATTCCACTACATCAACAAATAAATCCGACTCATAAGCTACAGCTACGGTGGAAGTAAGCAGCACAAGTAACCAAATCCAGACTTGAGCTTTTTCTTCCTCACTAACCTGATTGTCAGGGGTATTTTCATTACTTAATCCCACTTCGTAGAGATAACTATGGGTTTTGAGGGAAAATAATAAAGTTAACCCGTAAACTATTAATAAAACCGTGGCAGTGACTAGGGAAAGACTGAGAATATCGGCAACTTCCACCACGTTAGAAGTATATATTACCAAAGTTGGTAAAGCGATCGCTATTACTGCTAAAGTCATAGAAGAACCATTTACCCGCGCTAAAATCGGTTTAAATTCTTGCTCTTTGTAGCGAATTCCTCCCGTGAGCATTCCCATGCCCATAAATAATAATAAGTCGCTGAGAATACTACCAGTAATACTGGCTTGTACGATGTCCACCAAGCCTTTTTTTAGGGCAATTAAGGCAATAACTAAAGTGGTGGTATTGCCGAAGATAGCATTAACTAATCCTCCCAAAGTTGGCCCGGTGACTACGGCAACTCTTTCCACAGACGTACTTAACCAAATTGACAGGGGAATGATCGATAAAGCGGCAGTGATAAAAATAGCTTGATCTCCCCAATTAAGACGACTAGCGACCACCGATAGGGGAATAAATAATAGGAAAGCAAAGGAGACAATTTTTCTTAAATTCATGGGTTATTAATGGCGATTTCTCCCACCATTCCCGCTGCAGCATGACCCGGAATAGTACAGATTAATTGATACTTACCGGTTTTGAGAGGAACTATTACCCATTCTGCTTGTGCATTAGGTTTTAATTCTAGTTCGTGAATCGCCCCTTTAATCTCCACTTTTCCCGCTTCAACTTTCTGCGTCCAACTAGCATCGGCGAAGTCTTTAGCGGTAAAATAATGTTTAGTGGGACTGGGATTATCGAGAATTAATTTGTATTTTTGTCCAGCAATAAAGTTTAATTGACTAGGAAAGAATTTTAATTCTCCTTGTCCGGATCCTAGACTAATTTTAACTTCTAGAGGGGCGGAGCCGGCGAAGGCCGGAAAAGTCACTAACCAACAACTAACTAAAACTATTACTACTGCCACAAATTTTTGATAGATATCCTTGGCAGCGACGTAGGGATTAGAATTCATTTTGCTCCTCTGGCTTATAATAGAGAAAATCTGGCGGCTTTGACGATAATTTTAGAACAAGCGGTGATTCTTACCGGCTCTCTTCCTTTCCATCCCCTAAAAGTCCCTTGGCCATTGTTAAAACCTCGGGACTTCTAGCCACTGTCAGTTAAATCGACAAAATTAATCTAAGCTATCGGGAGAATGGGGATAAAGTTGTTCTGCTTCTGGACAATCTTCCGAGACATTAATATCAGGATTCGTCCGCGACACCGAGGCCAGTTTTCTGCTAACCGCACCAATACTTTCTAAACGCACCATTTCTTCCCAAGAACTAATCTCGTCTTCTTCTTCTGTTTCGTAGCGAATGGTGACGAGATCGCTTTCTAGATCGATAATACGAGCATTATCAATCCATCTTTGCTGATCGCGCAAGAAAATGCAGACTTCCTGACCATCCATACAGAATTGATAAATCTTGCGGTGTAACATATAATTGCTCCTAAACAGCTTCTTTTGTTGAATTCAACTAACGGGAAGTTACAAAATGCCAATCTCGGCAATAGCTCAAGAATTCCCGTGGATAAGACAAAAGGGAGGAAAATTCCGCTAGTAGTGGCAAGAATGGGTAAGAAAAGTCAGGTTTCCAGTTTGGGACTACGTTCTTCAAAGACATCGATTCGATTAATAGACGGCCTCGGCGATTCACTAAAAAACCGCCCTTATAGAGTCATTGTGACATAAATTTTCACTTCCTAACAGTATTCCTGGATGGAATCGGGAATAAGGTTTAGGGATGAGGTTAGAGGCCAAATTTCAACCCCCCGACATTTGAGATAAAAAATGGCTGTGAGCTTACAGCTACTTCAGGGTAAGCGCATCTTAACGACCCTTGACAAAATGAACTTTATGTGAGTTGCTTACCCTGAAAGCACTTCAGGCATATTTGAGGAGAATTTGCCATCTCAATTGTCAATAGCGTTTGAGATGCGCTCACCTTGTACATCGAAGGAGCTATTTATTATTTACTCAGACTGAGACTCAGGGAGTAACTTAGGTTGAAATAATTGGGAAGGAACAAAACGAAAACCGCTTTGATCTTCTTGACGAATTAATAATCCTTGTTCTTCCATCGATTTAAGTTGGGGCAAGAGAGAAACAAAGGTTATAGCATCAAGTTTATCCAAAGTTTGATCAGAAATATTCTCACTAATGCCACCGGCTTGATGAGCAACGTATAATAAATGACGAAACTGAGGACTTAAATAATCAGTAAAGTCTTTTTGAAGGATTTGCCAAATTGAATCAAAAGCAGTTTCATCAATAATTTCATATTCTGCTGAAGCAGCTTGCCGTAATACTTTTTCACAGATAGTATTCAGTTCTCGAGGAATTCCTTGAGCGTAACCCGTAATTAAATTGATGACTTCTTCTGTGAAAGGATAGGGATCATTTCGCTGTTCGTTTCTGGCACTATTAAGATAATTAATAGCAATATGACGTAAATCATCTTGACTCATGGGTTCAAGGGGAATATCTTCAGAAAAGATACCAAGGGCTTTTAAAGTTGCTTCTTGAAGCTCGGTAAAGCCTCTTCCTGTCATGATAAATCCTCGATGTTTTCCCATCCGAAATAAATCTAAACTACTTTCTAAAATTGTCTGGACAACAATGGGGTCTTTTTTTTCAAAATCATCAATAGCAATAACAATACGAGAATAAATTTCTTCGGCTCTATCTAATAAACGAATGAGTAAAGGATAGGGATCAGCATTGGCGGTGGGAGTCAGTTGATTAGCAGGGGATTCTTCCTTTTTGCCAAAGGATAAAAAGCCTAATTTAACTTGTCCTTCAGTAGTGGTTTTATTGCGTTGGATGGAATACCCTAAAAGTGTATTAGCAATGTCTTTTGATTCTTGATCACTATCCGCTAAACTATCGGCTACAGCTAATAATAAAGCACGATAAAATTCCGTGGAACTTTCCCCGGGAATGCTACTTAAATAAAGCACTAACATTTTTTCATTTAGTTCCGCTACTTCCTGTTGTAACTGATGAATTAAATTAAAAATTAAGGCAGTTTTACCAATACCCCAAGCTCCCCTAACTAAGATATTACGTCCTTCATAGAGGGTCGGAATAACTATATCTAAAACTTGATCGCGTCCATAAAAAATCTTTGCTAATTTTTCGGGATCATCGGGGGGAGTTGGTCGAAAAGGATTTTCTATAAGTCCCCATTTTTTGAGAGTTGATTGATAACGGCTGAGTCTTGTCATTTTAAGCTGATTGTAGAATTTTTAGTAGATGATTAATTTCCTCTAGTCGTTCTGAATTATTGTTTTCTTGATAATATGTTTGTGCCTCTTTTAAATGACTACAAGCTTGGGAAATCTTGCCAATTTGTATTTCTAGATTGCCCAGTGCAGTTGTCACAGAAGCCACATTATCTTGATCACCTAAACGACGGAATAGACGTAAAGAATCTTTAAAATAAAGTCTTGCCTGTTCGAGCCTACCAGTGCGATGATAGAGACGGGCAAGTTCCAATAAAATTGGAGCCAAACTACTAATATCCTTTTGTTTTTGATAAAGTTGTTGACAATTTTCTAAGTGTTCAATAGCTTCTGTATAATATCCGCCCTCAAATAAAGCTTTTCCTAATTGATAGGAATAGTTAAAATATAAGGTTTTGTCTTCGGTTTTTTCAATAATTTCTCCAGCTTGTTTATAAGAGTTAATTGCTTGTTGAATGTCTGCCACTTTACCAAGAAGTTTAAATCGTTCTCTGAGAGTATTGGCTAAATTATATTGTGTCTCTGCCCAATCTCCTGGAAAGCCTTGACGGGTACAAATTTGTAAGGCTTCTTGATAACAGACAATTGCATTTTCGATATTCTCGGCTTTATTCCCTCTAACTCGTTTAATGTAAGCATTACCTAAATTATTTTGTGTTGCTGCCCAGTCAAGAGGAAAGGCATCAAAAGTACGAATTTTTAAGGCTTCTTGATAACAGAAAATTGCGGTTTCTATATTCTCTACTATATGTCCTTGTATTCTGTTTATGTAAGCAGACCCCAGATTATTTTGTATCATTGCCCAATCTTCAGGAAAAGCATCACGGGTATAGACTTCTAAAGACTGGTTGTAAGCAATAATCGCTAACTCTAGATTATCTGCCCTTTCCCCTTTGATGCGATGTCTATACGCATTCCCCAGATTATTTTGTGTTGCTGCCCAATTTTCAGGAAAAGCATCACGGGTATAGACTTCTAAAGACTGGTTGTAAGCAATAATCGCTAACTCTAGATTATCTGCCCTTTCCCCTCTGATGCGATGTCTATAAGCATTCCCCAGATTATTTTGTGTTGCTGCCCAATTTTCAGGAAAAGCATCACGGGTATAGACTTCTAAAGACTGGTTTAATGCTGCTATACCTAACTCTAGATTATCTGCTCTTTCCCCTCTGATGCGTTGACTATAAGCAGCACCCAGATTATTTTGTGTCCTTGCCCAATTTTCAGGAAAAGCATCACGGGTATAGACTTCTAAAGACTGGTTTAATGCTGCTATAGCTAACTCTAGATTATCTGCCCTTTCCCCTCTGATGCGATTACTATAAGCAGTACCCAGATTATTTTGTATGTTTGCCCATTCATAAGGAAAAGCATCACGGGTATAGACTTCTAAAGACTGGTTTAATGCTGCTATAGCTAACTCTAGATTATCTGCCCTTTCCCCTCTGATGCGATTACTATAAGCAGTACCCCGATTATTTTGTATGTTTGCCCATTCATAAGGAAAAGCATCACGGGTATAGACTTCTAAAGACTGGTTATAAGCAACAATAGCTAACTCTAAATTTTCTGCTCTTTCCCCTCTGATGCGATTACTATAAGCATTCCCCAGATTATTTTGTGTTGCTGCCCATTCATAAGGAAAAGCATCACGGGTATATACTTCTAAGAGGGTTTGATAGCCTGTAATAGCGATTTCTAGATTATTAGCTCGACTTCCCACGGGAAACTCTTGAAGTTTATTACATAAATCTCCAATCACCGCGGCAATAACTGCCACTTCTTCAGCCTTTCCTTGAGAAAACCTATATCTAGCCCATTGTCGCAACAGTTGGGCAAAAGTATCATCTAACAGATGTTGGCGGCGTTGTAGGATAGGATAAACCACCGCAGGATCGCTATTACTCTCAAATTCTGCTTGTAAGACTTCTGATAAAAACTTCTGATATTCCTCTATAGTTCCCGCTTGAAGGTTGAGAAACTGCCCCAACTGTTGCACCATATCCCGTAACCAAGCGGCAGGATTATTATTTCCCTGTTCTTCTAACCCCGTTGCATAGTTTTCCATCACCTGCAAAAATTGGGGGTCAATCAATTCCTGATTAGCTTGCAGGATATTGGGTTCCTCACCATCGGCACAAGTGAGCAACTGTGCAATTAAATTCACATAAGCTTGAGCGCATTGTTCATTCATTGCTGTGATTGAGATTGATGTGATGATGTGATGGACTATGATGTTTTCGACAGACCGACCCTTTGACATCCTCACCGCCGTAAACGGACGGTGATTCCCAAACCTCACGATTTAGGTTTCTGCTTCTTTCCCTTGCGGGGTTTCGCACCTGCCTTAACAGATTTACTCTGTTCTG
>VYKO01000113.1_pt1 | contig 10696 bp, 8 predicted proteins | sample 5114561 | NCBI WGS metagenome assembly VYKO01 (sample SAMN12291811, study PRJNA351875) | freshwater metagenome | isolation source: freshwater lake | place: USA: Michigan, Baseline Lake | collected 2011-08-08 | reverse complement strand
GAGTTGCTTAACAGCAAAAAATACAGAACCACCACCAAAAAAAGGTTCTCGATATTCCCTAATATTCACAGGAATTTGCGGCAGAATTTGCTTAATTGCCCGGGATTTCCCCCCCGGATAACGCAAGGGACTTTTAATTTTTGACATTTTATTTACTAATTAGCTCCTATCTCGATTTCGAGCTTTTTATTGGTTTGAACTTCAACTAAAAGCTTTCTAATTATTTCCTGCTCTCTCTCCTTCAGATTATCCGAGTTTAACACAAGAAATTTTTCTAGATTTTCCAATTGACAAGGTAAAGTAATTTTGTCTTTAATACCTTTACCTGTAAGTTTTAACTTTGACACAAAATTTATGGGTTGATTGTTTAAATTAATGGAGTCTATATTGGAATACAGAATTAATTTAAAAAGACCATCTTGTATATCAGTTAAATCTGGCAGCCCCTTCCTTGTAGAATTTTTAGACTCCTGAATGTAATATTGATCTTTTATATATAAAATTTCGTCTGGTGCTAGATAATAAGTTCCTCCCAAATAGTTTTCAATACAGAAGTTTGCTTTCCCTCCATCGACTAAATATTCATGTTTATGTACTGTAACGGATTCCCTTTCACTTGCCATTTTAGAGCCTTTTAGAGATATATTTGTGAATTCTTTAAAATCATTATTAACTGCTTCTAGATATTTTTCCATCCTAGCTTGAGAATGGATAGAAACCCCCGTATTTTCAGAAATATTCTTATAAGAATCAAGTGCTTTTTGAAAAATTGAATTAAATCGTTCTTCTAATAAGCTTTTATTCCAGTGTAAAGCACTTTGCTTGTAATTGAGAATTTCTTTTATTTGGCACTTAATAAATTCATTATTAAACTTTTGTTCAGTAAGTTTATGTTTATTTTCTTGTTTTGGTTTTTGACTTTTTTCTGCACTTTCATAGTATCCAAGAACTATGTATATATTGAGTAAATTCATCCACGAAACTGTCGAATATTGAAGCTTGTCTAAGTCTCCATCTTTTCCCTCATCTTTAATAATCGGTATTATTGTCAATATTTTTGACGCATTATATGTGTTGTAAATTCTTGCAAATGGATAGCTTCTGGTTCGCTTAGGGGAAACCCACGTGGAATAAGCGACTGCGACTTCTGTATTTTGTGCCTCTATAATTCCATAAGCTCTGGATTCATTAACATCAAATTGTTCCAAACATACTCTGTCTAAAGATTCTGTTAGACAGGCTGTATATTTTACATCTTTAATAAATCCAGTCAAATTCAAGACTTCGCTCATATTATAAAATTACGATCAAACTAATTAGATTAAAAGACGGACTAACTGTTGAACTCACCCGCCGCCAATAACCCTGGAACTTGTCAAAGTCTAGCACAAAATCGGGTGCAGTGATATGTCAGACAGTCGGTAGCCGGTAATCGGGAACTTTTGTTAAGATTGCCTCATACTTTTCTCGACTTCCCTTTTTGGCCTTTTCTATTAGGTAATTTTCTGTCATCAACGCTGAAAGTTTCTCAGCGATCGCAGTAGAGATAAATTGATCGATCGAAATTCCATCACGAGCCGCTAGATCATCTAAACTTTTCTGTAATGAGTCGGGAATTTGGACTTGGATGGTACTCATGGTAACTTACCTATTAATCGTAGGAAATCTGAAGGCTCAAGCAGACATAAACCAAATTGCACCTGCAAAGTCACGGGTGTTATATGTGATTATACTCTGACATCCTGCTTTAACTGCAAGCTCCAATACCATATCGTCTTTGGGATCACGCAGAAATGGTCGCCACAGGAAGAAAATTTCATGAGGTATCCCAACCGAGCAATAGAAATCAATTAAGTCCTCGTGCTTCTCCCCAGACTTTTACTTACTTTGTCTAGCTTGACCAACTTTTAGCCATGCAAAGATTTGTTGTGGAGTCAGTGTCAACTCAACCCCTGCAATTACCTTAAGTTGGTGATCCCCTCTGCAAACTTCCGGCTCTTGTTGGTCCGTAAACATTAAAACAGAATAATCATCTGGATCAAGCATCCATCCTAATTTACTGCCATGTTTTAAACAATGTAGAATGTTGTCAATTACACGGTTTACCTTTTGATCGGGTGAAAGAATTTCGATAGTCCAATCAGGTGCTTCGGTAAAGTCGTCCTCTGGTTCACCTGCTTCATTCAGATTAATTCGATTCCATGCAATTACCGCCACATCAGGAACGATCGAACGCCCGCCGAAGGTACATCGCAACTCAGGTAAGGCTGTATAATCAGCAGTGTGGCTGTCAACCTCAGCTAAAAGACGTTTTTGTAGGATAGAGTGTCGAGTCTTAGGCATCGGTTTCTGAATTGCGACTCCATCCAGGTATTCCCATGCTGGAGAATCCTCCAAATATGGCAATTTGAGGAAATCTTCAAGGTTGATACCCTGAGTCAAGGAAGTCGTCATCGGTTCAAGCAAAGGTTTTTTTTGTGACTTTATTATAAATGAACTTTATCTGGGTTGCTTACCGACGATTCAGGCATATTTAAGGAGAATTTGCCCTCTCAATTGTTAAGCAAAAATCGACCAAATCGGTCGATTTCTTAACTATTCTGACTATTTAACGAAAATGCTCGCAAGCATAACTAATTAGATTAACCATCTACTTAACCGTTGGTTTGCGGAATTTGGAGGGAGAAGGAAAATATTCTACCCGCTCATTTTTAAGTGCTTGTGCCATGAAATCGCGCCAAATGGGAGCGGCAAAACCACCACCGGTGATACCTTTACCTAAAGTGCGGTTTCGGTCATCTCCAATCCACACCGCGGTGGCTAATTGGGGAACATAACCGACAAACCAGACATTTTTCTCGTTATCGGTAGTACCGGTTTTTCCCGCTGCCGGACGACCGATTTGGGCCGAGGTTGCTGTACCACCTTGTATTACACCCTGTAACACAGAGTTAAGAGAAGCAGTGGCCCAGGGGTCTAAAACTAGCTTCGGTTTGGGTGTATTATCGAGCATGACGTTACCCCGGCTATCAGTAACACGCATGATAAAGGTAGGCTCAGAATGCCAGCCATTACTGGCAAAAGTAGCGTAAGCTCCCGCCATTTCCAGAGGAGTCACATCTACCGAACCCAAAGGTAAAGAAGTGACGGCAATTAAAGGACTCTCGAAACCCAACAGACGACAGACTTCAATGACTTTGTTAATCCCGACGCGACGACCGAGAACAACTGCGGGAATATTCAGAGACTGCATCAGAGCGCTACGCAGGGAAACCGGACCAGAAAAGCCGCCACCGTAGTTTTTTGGGCTATAGAAGCCGCCGGCCTCGCGAAAACGTATGGGAGCATCATTAACCACGGTTTCGGGGGTAAAACGACCACTAGCGAAGGCAGTATAATAGACGAAAGGTTTAAAAGCTGACCCCGGTTGACGACGGGATTGAATGGCGCGGTTTAATTGACTTTTATTGTAATCAACGCCACCGACGAGCGCCTTGACGAAATGGGTGCGGGGATCCACTGCGACCAGAGAAATTTGTAGGTCTTTGGTACGAATACCGCGACCACGCAAGCTATTATAGGCTCGTTGGATGGTAGATTCGGCCATATTTTGAAAGTCTAGATCGATCGTGGTTTGAATCCGCATTCCCCCTTTAGTTAGGGTTTCCTTGCCAAATTTTTGCCGCAATTCTGCCACCACTGCATCGGTAACGTAGGGTAATTTACTTTCTTGCCAAGCGGTGGGTTTACCCAGTTTCAGCGGTTCCTTTAAAGCGGCCTCTTCCTGTGCGGGGGTAATCCAACCTAAGCTACGCATCCGACTGAGAACCAGTGCCTGTCTTTCCTTGGCGGTTTTATAATTATTAAAAGGACTATAAACTTCCGGCGCTTGGATTAATCCGGCCATCATCGCCGATTCTGCTAAATTTAACTCGGCAGCGGGTTTATTAAAATAACTTTTAGCGGCGGTTTGCACTCCGTAATTATTATGACCCCAATAGATATTATTGAGGTACATTTCCAGAATGTCATTTTTGCTAAAAACCTGTTCCACTCGTACTGCCAGGACTGCCTCGGCTAATTTACGGCTAACGGTGCGCTGATGGGAAAGAAAAATATTTTTGACTAACTGCATGGTGATAGTAGATGCACCTTCCACCACACCGCCACTTTTCCAGTTAGCGACTACTGCCCGGCCGATACTATTGGGATTAATACCACGATGGTGATAAAAATGGCTATCTTCGATCGCCATCACTGCGCGTTTCAGATTGGGAGATATTTGATCGAGTTCCACCACTTCCCGATTCGCTTCTCCGTGTAAGCTGGTCAGGGGTCTGCCTTTAACATCGTAGATATAACTGGTTTCCGTGGGGACGTAACCCCGTAAAATCCTCACATCGGGTAGATTGCGGTAACTAATCGCTAATCCTACCACAGCCCCCGTCACCACGGCCGTGGATACCATCAACAGGCCGAGAGCGGTTCCTCCTGCAACTCTAGAGACTCCTTGGAAAAAGCTATCCGAGTCACTATTAGGTTTCTGCTCTTTGTCTTGATTGCCGAGGGTACTGGTGGACACGATGGTTACAATTTCCTTTTTCCAAGAGGGGACTGATCGATCGAACTGGTTTGAAAGTCTATTCTAAAGGTTTTGTTAAAAAATCGAATACTAGCTTACAGCAATTATGGCCGATCTGGCTCTAGTTCGATCGGTCTTGACAGCGCGATTCGGGGCAGCATAGTTAGGTATCAGCGACAAAATAGGGTATCGCGGGTATTTCTGCCAGTTACTGGGTTAGTTCCCGTCGCTCTCTCACAAAGATATTTTTCCACATCCGAGCGAATAATTGCATCGGTAAAATCGGCCCCGTCGATAATTGCACCTTTGATTAAAATGTTAGTGGCAAAAGCTCCTTCGAGAACGGCATTGGTAAAGTTGGCTTTGGTTAAACGGGCCGATTCTAAATCCACATTTCTCATATTGGCATCGCTAAAGTCGGCCCCCTCCAAGTTGGCCGAAAAAAAGCGTACTCCTTCCAGATTGGCATGACTGAAGTTACTACCGCGCAGATTAGAGTGATCGAAGGTGGAATCGCGCAAATCCTGCCCCGCAAAGTCGTTATCGGTCAAATTGCGATTATTATAACTTAGCGCTTGGGCCGGAGCCAAGGAGAATAATAATACTAATATACTAGCAAAAAGGGTTAGTAGAGTTTTGCGAGAAAATTGCGCCATATTGCCACCTGATCAATCAACCCTTTCTATAATAAGCTGTACTGCATTTAAACCGCCTATTGGGAATTTTAGTACAAATGCTCGAACTACCCGCTTCCCTATACCTTTGAAACAGGATTTAGTATTCCCAATGACAATATCGAAAGAGCGATCGCTAAAGGGGCGGGAACTTGGGAAATTGACATCCTCACCACCGTAAACGGACGGTGAGGATGTCAAGCTAGGGAAAAAACAGCAAAAATCGATCGCTCTTGCCATGATTTGTTAACCTTTGACACACATCACCTGCTTGAGAGTGGCGACAATTTCCACTAGATCCGCCTGTTGATTCATCACCTGTTGGATCGGTTTATAAGCTCCCGGAATCTCATCAATAACGCCCTCATCTTTGCGGCATTCAACCCCTTGGGTTTGGGCGATTAAATCATCAAGAGTAAAGGTTTTTTTAGCCAGATTTCTCGACATCAAGCGCCCGGCCCCGTGGGAACAGGAACAGAAGCTATTATGTTCTCCTTTGCCCTTAACAATATAAGATTGCGCTCCCATGGAACCGGGGATAATACCATAATCGGTTTCTCTGGCGCGGACGGCTCCTTTTCGGGTGACATAAACCTCCTCCCCAAAATGAATTTCTTTTTCGGCATAATTGTGATGACAATTAACCACTAAGAGGGGTTTAGTTGGTTTGCCTCCCGCTAGATGTTTTTCAAGAATGCGTTTAAATCTAGCCATCATAATTTCCCGATTATAACGGGCATATTCCTGGGCCCATTGCAGGTCGTGCCAGTAGGCGGTAAATTCTTCTGTACCGGCGACAAAGTAGGCCAAATCGAGGTCAGGCAATTTACCTTCTGCTAGTTTGGCTAACTCTTTAGCAGTATTAATATGACATTGGGCTAGTTGATTACCAATACCTCTAGAACCGGAATGCAGCATTAACCAAACTTGATTGTCTGTATCTAAACAAATTTCGATAAAGTGATTACCACCCCCCAGAGAACCCATTTGTTTAAGGGCTTTTTTCTCTAGGTTTTGCACGCCTCGATGAATCTGTTTAAATTCCGCCCATTTTGGCCATTTAGTTACTTCCCGATCCACTTCTTTATTTTCCGCAAAACCGACGGGAATATTTTCTTCCACATCGAGGCGAATTTTTTTAAGTTTTCCCTGCAATTGTTCACCGGTGAAAGGCATTTTTAGGGCAGCCATGCCGCAACCGATATCGACTCCGACGGCGGCAGGAATTACGGCATCTTTGGTGGCAATCACCGAACCGACTAAAGCGCCTTTACCCAAGTGAACATCGGGCATTAAAGAAATGTGTTTATAAACAAAAGGTAGGGAAGCGACATTTTTGGCCATTTGGGTTTCTTGGGGTCCCAATTCATGGCCCGCCCAAGATAAAATCGGTGTTGGTGTGGAAAGTGCCAGAGTTTCGTAAGTCATATTTTTTATGAAATAATCAAATAAAAAGCCAATACAACTAAAATAACGCAATTGAGATTCTGCGATAAATTAGATAAATTGTTATCGGCGATCGTGTTTTAACACAGAGGATAAGCTGTTGACTGTCTAAATGACTTGTTCAGACTGCACCAGAGTTCTGAGCATTTGTACTAAAATTGTCAAGACGCAGTTTAAATGCAGTACAGCTTATTACCTATATTACACTATATACTACATTTGTGTTATAAACAAGTTCCCAGAAAGAGCGGGCATTGGGGAGCTTTTTTGCTGTGATCGGTAAACAGTAAGCTGTTCAGCATCTAAATAGCGTATAACAGAAACAGTAACTTAGTCAAAAAATTCAATGATGAGCAATCTTACTGATTTACTCGCACTTCCATTTGGCAAACCTTTAGCTGAGATCGATGCCACAATCCTTGAGAGTTTTGGGGATAATTGTTACAAAATAAATGATCAGATTTATTTATTAACAATGAGTATTGACAATATTCCTGTATATAGAGGTCTTGCTTGGGTAGTTTCTGAGCGGGCAGCCGCCTGGATTTTTACAGGTCGTTGGTCTGATGATGAAATCAAACTGCCGCCACCAGATATTCTTTTACCAATGTTTACTATAAAAGATTATCAAAGTGTTTGTGAATTTGGCCGGCAAGTAGATCAGAAAAACTTTGTTAATGATCTTCCAGGGCCGCGAAGAGTAAAATTTAGCAACTACACTTACTATTATCGCATGGTAGAACCCCGTCAATCGGATGATCCTATTGGTATCGAGATCGATCGCCGACCAGAACAGTATAGGTATTGGGGAAATTCTCTAGTCATTATTAATAGTTGGCAAAGAACGATAACTAAAACCTTTCTTGACTTTCAACAATGTTCTCTTAACAATTTAAGAGGAGGGGGAGTCAATACTGGTAGTCATCTTATTCAGTTGAGAAGTTTTGGAAAGCCTGATAATTATCGGGAATCTATTTTATCTGTTTTTAATCCACCTACTCTATGCTATTTTGATTTGGGCTTAGAATTTGTGCCTTCTGTAGATATGCGTTTGGCCTACATCTACATCTATTTACAACCTAACTGTAGCAGTTTATTTTCCGAGGAAACCCGTTCTTCTACCTTTAGGGTTTTTTCTGGTGATCTTCTTTACGGAAATAGATTAATTAGTGCCTCTGAATTAGAGGATTTTCCTGGGTTAATTAACAGTTTTCAAGATAGCAGATTTAAACGATATGACACCGATACTTATATTCAAGAAATAAATGGAATACGCACAGGAACAATTGTTTTTACTCATGATTACATAATCTTATATTAATAAGTAGGTGGGTGGAATTAAATATAAGATGAACGTAGGTTGGGTTGAAGCATGAAACCCAACGCCCGCTCATGTTAGGCTACCGCTAACCCATCCTACAAATAATTGTGCCTCCCTACTTAGCACGATCTTTCAGTTATTAATAAAGTAAAGTGGCTCTTCTGGTTTCTGTGTGGAAACGAGGTCTATACTGATACTTTCTTCCGCAAAATAGCCCTAAAAGTCTTGCCCGATAAGCATTTCACGATTCCATAAGCAAAAATTATCACACAAAGTCGAGAAGAGCCGTAAAGTGCGGTAAATTTCTGAACTCTGGTAATGATCTTGATGTCTGAGATTCATATTTTCTACTTAAAAGAGAGGAAGTGAGGGATTTCCACCACCACTCCAGGGAAACCAAGGAGAGCGAGCATGGAGTGGTAAGAACTAAGAGTTTGTCTCACTTCTGACTCCTTTCCTTCACCACTAACTCTTTGATCCCGAACTGACATTAGCAATACTACCAAAAAGGTTCGGATACCTACACTATCAAGAAAGCGGGGTTATTTTGCACTATAGAGATAACGAAGGAACTGATAGGGGTGGGTATCGCCTAAAAACCGAGTACAGTTCCGATTCTAGAAGTCACTATAAGTTGTATCGGAGCAGCACAAAGATTATGGGAAAAGTAGTTGGAATTGACTTAGGGACGACTAACTCCTGCGTCGCGGTTATGGAAGGGGGCAAACCCACCGTTATCGCCAACGCCGAAGGGTTTAGAACCACGCCCTCAGTCGTCGCCTACGCCAAAAATGGCGAGCGCCTAGTAGGACAAATCGCCAAACGTCAAGCGGTAATGAACCCGCAAAATACTTTTTATTCCGTCAAACGCTTCATCGGCAGGAAATTCAACGAAGTTACCAACGAAGCCACGGAAGTATCCTACAAAACTCTCCAAGACGGCAACGGCAACGTTAAATTAGACTGTCCTGCCCAGGGCAAACAATTCGCCCCCGAAGAAATTTCCGCCCAGGTACTGCGGAAACTGGTGGAAGATGCCAGTAAATACCTCGGCGAAACCGTTACCCAAGCAGTCATCACCGTACCCGCTTATTTTAATGACTCCCAACGTCAAGCCACTAAAGATGCCGGTAGAATTGCTGGGATTGAAGTTCTCCGCATTATCAACGAACCCACTGCCGCCTCTCTTGCCTACGGATTAGACAAAAAAGCTAACGAAACCATTCTCGTTTTTGACTTGGGTGGGGGAACCTTTGACGTATCGGTTCTAGAAGTGGGTGATGGTGTCTTTGAAGTTCTCGCTACCTCTGGAGATACTCATCTCGGTGGTGATGACTTCGATAAAAAAATCGTCGATTATTTAGCCGGAGAATTCAAAAAAGTTGAAGGAATAGAGCTCCGTCAAGATAAACAAGCCCTGCAACGTCTCACAGAAGCGGCAGAAAAAGCCAAAATTGAACTTTCTAGCGTTACCCAAGCGGAAATTAACCTGCCCTTCATCACCGCTACCGCCGAAGGACCAAAACACCTAGATACCACTTTAACCAGAGCTAAATTTGAGGAAATTTGCGCTGATTTAATCGATCGCTGTCGTATTCCCGTCGAAAATGCCATCCGTGATGCCAAAATCAATAAATCTGCCCTCGATGAAGTGGTTCTCGTCGGTGGTTCAACCCGGATTCCCGCCGTTCAGGAATTAGTTAAAAAAGTTCTGGGCAAAGATCCTAACCAAAGCGTTAACCCCGATGAAGTGGTAGCCGTCGGCGCTGCTATTCAAGGCGGTGTCCTCGCCGGTGAAGTCAAAGATATTCTTCTACTTGATGTTTCGCCCTTGTCTTTGGGTGTGGAAACCCTCGGCGGTGTGATGACGCGGATTATTACCCGCAACACCACTATCCCCACCAAAAAATCGGAAGTTTTCTCCACAGCAGTAGATGGACAAACTAACGTGGAAATCCACGTCCTGCAAGGGGAACGGGAAATGGCCAAAGATAACAAGAGTTTGGGAACTTTCCGACTCGATGGTATCCCTCCCGCTCCTCGTGGTGTGCCTCAAATCGAAGTGGTCTTCGACATCGATGCTAACGGTATTTTAAATGTCACCGCTAAGGATAAAGGTACAGGAAAAGAACAATCGATCAGCATCACCGGCGCTTCTACCTTGCCCCAAAATGAAGTGGAACGCATGGTTAATGAGGCAGAATCGAACGCCTCGGTCGATAAGGAACGTCGTGAACACATTGAACGCAAAAATCAAGCTGATTCCCTCGTTTATCAAGCTGAGAAGCAGTTAGCCGAGTTGGGCGATAAGGTTCCCCCATCCGAGAAAAATAAAGCCCAGGCATTGATTAAAGATCTGAAAGAAGCGATCGCTCAAGACGATGATGGTAAGATCAAAACCATCCTACCGGAATTACAACAAGCCCTCTACGCGATCGGTAGCAGTATGTATCAGCAAGGAGTCCCTAGTAATCCCCCCGGTGGCAATGATGACAATGGCCCCTCTGGTGGTGCTGGTGGCGGCGATGATGTCATCGATGCGGAATTCTCCGACGCTAAATAAAAATTAAGTTCTTAGCTTCGGGAAGGACACAAGTTAACTTGTGTCCTTTTTTTGTTGCGGCTTTCTTACAGATAAGTAGGGTCTGCTGAAAAAGTTTTTCGGTGGGGGTT
>VYKO01000214.1_pt1 | contig 10747 bp, 5 predicted proteins | sample 5114561 | NCBI WGS metagenome assembly VYKO01 (sample SAMN12291811, study PRJNA351875) | freshwater metagenome | isolation source: freshwater lake | place: USA: Michigan, Baseline Lake | collected 2011-08-08 | reverse complement strand
TGGGGGATGGGGGATGGGTTTTACCGATTTTCAGGTGGTCAACTACCTAATTTTCAGGGAAAAAGTACCTGAATTTTCCCCCTGATCACTCCCATGCCTGGTACTTTTTGATTGGCAAAAAGTCTAAAAGTCTTACCCAACAAGGTTTTTAGATTTATTCAGCAGACCCTAATTAGGGTTGGCTGAAAAAGTTTGTCGTCGGGGCAGGGTGTGGGGTGTGGGGTGTGGGGTGTGGGGTGTGGGGTGATGGGGGAGTGGGGTGTAGGGTGTCGGAAGAATAAATAGAAATAATCTCCTGTCTCCTGTCTCCTGTCTCCTGTCTCCTGACTCCTAACCCCACCAACAAACTTTTTGCCGCAAACCCTATCTAACTTTTTGCTTCCTCTTTAAGGGAATAAATTGGTTTAAACCAACCTTTGCGCCAGAAGTAGAAAATCAAGCCTCCCGCTACGGCTAACATGACTAACCAGACCATGAAATAACTCCATTCTCCTTTTAATTCTGGCATATTCTCGAAGTTCATGCCATAGACACCAACGATAAAAGTTAAGGGAATAAAAATCGTCGAAATTACGGTTAAAAACTTCATAATTTCGTTTAATTTATTGCCCATAGTGGACATATAAACATCCATCAAACTCGCCGCTAATTCTCGATAAGCTTCGATAATTTCCAGAATTTGAATGACGTGGTCGTAGGAATCCCGAAAATAAATTTGTACTTCATCGCTGACTATACCATGATGGTCACGCATCAGTAAATGTAGGACATTTCGCATCGGCCAAATTAAGCGACGCAGTGCCAATAATTCCCGACGGACATCATAGATTTCCTGCATTGTATCTCGATCGGGATTACTAATGATCATATCTTCCAAAGCCTCAATCCGATCTTCGTAGTGTTCTACCACGGGAAAATAACCATCGATAATCGTATCTAATAATAAATAGGTTAAATAATCCGCCCCCGATTTCCGTACTCGTCCCTGGGAAGTGCGAATTCGATCTCTCACTATCTCAAAACAGTCCTGTAATTCCTCCTCTTGAAAACTTAAAAGATAGCGTTTTCCCAAGACAAAACTCACCTGTTCCGTATCAAAACCGCTTTCATCTTCTTTCAGTCGCACCATCTGAGAAATCACTAACAATTGATTGTTATAGTCCTCTAACTTGGGACGCTGCGGCACATTGACTACATCTTCTAATAACAAAGGATGCAGATTAAAAATTTCCCCTACTTGTTTTAAAACCGTCTCACTCCCTAACCCTTGAATATCCATCCAAGACACGGTATTTGTGCCAATATAGGGGGCGCAAGCATTGGGGGTAATATCCACCTTGCGAATGGCGTTATCTTCATCGTAGTCGATTAAAATAATCCGCGAGGGTTTGGCATCTGGTTCAATAATTAATGTCCCCGGTTCACTCCCCGGTTCATCATAAAAATAATCGAAGTAGTCTTCTTCCTCGTCTCCATCGGTATCGGGACGATTGTTGACGAATATATCGGGTTGTAGTTGGGTCATAAGCTTACAACAATCTGGCTAATTTGGGCAATAAGAAAACAGAAAAGTTGAAAAATTTAATTTGCCTAAAGTTACTATCTATCGCCATGAGATTACAGTAAACTGAAAATTGTTTACTGATTTATTCCCTCCTGATAATTATCAACGATGAGATTAATCGGGAGAATTAGCAATATTGACGGCCAAAATTTATGGAATCCGCCTATTTTATTCCCCGTCTAGTTATCCCCGTCGGTGATCCCGCCGGAATCGGCCCTGAAGTGGTGTTAAAAGCGATCGCCGATTCCTCAATCTCGTCCAGTTGTCAGATTACTCTAATCGGCACCAGAACGCTTCTCGAAAAAGCCTATCACGATCCCCATCTCCTCGATCGCTTTTCTCTGATCGATTTGCCCTACAACCGGTCAAAAATCGTTTTCGGGCGTGGGGATGCCCATAGTGGTGAAATTAGCTTTCTTTACCTGCAAGAAGCCATAAAACGCACCCTCAAGGGCGAATTTGACGGTATTGTCACCGGTCCGATCGCTAAATCCTCTTGGCAGTTGGCCGGTTATGATTTCCCCGGTCAAACGGAGGTTTTGGCTACCATGGCGGGAATTAACCGTTATGGGATGCTATTCGTCGCTAAATCCCCTCACACCGGCTATAACTTACGGACTCTCCTCGCCACTACCCACATCCCCCTGCGAGAAGTTCCCGATGCTCTGAACCCCGATCTGATGACCCGAAAACTAGATCTATTGATCGAGTCTTTAAAGCTAGATTTCGGCATCGATCGCCCAAAAATCGCCATATCCGGCCTTAATCCCCACAGTGGCGAAGCGGGAAAGCTGGGAAGGGAAGAAAAGGACTGGTTGCAGCCTTGGTTGGAGTCAATGGGGCAGCAATACCCGCAAACCCAATTAATCGGCCTTGTCCCCCCCGATACGCTTTGGGTGGAACCGGGGCGCGCTTGGTTTAGCGGTGCAGGGCAACCCGCCGACGCATATCTGGCATTATACCACGATCAGGGCTTAATTCCCGTGAAATTAATGGCTTTTGACTGTGCTGTTAATACTACCATCGGTTTACCTTTTGTTCGCACCTCTCCAGACCACGGGACGGCTTTTGATATCGCCGGTCTTGGTATCGCTAGGGCCCAGAGTATGCAAGCGGCAATCCAATTAGCGATCGAATTATGTCAGCAGCGGGACAACCGGAGAACTAAACTAGAGATATAGCCCTCGATAGGAGACAATTGGGATATGGGTATCGCTTCAGTCAACCCTGCCACCGGAGAAATTCTCAAGACTTTTAACCCTCTAACCTCGGAGGAATTGGCGGCGAAATTGGCCCTAGCTGACGCGACTTTTCAGCAGTATCGCCGCACCACCATCAGTGAACGGGGACAGTGGTTACGGCAAGCGGCAGATATTTTGGAACGGGATCAGGTGACATTGGCTAAAACCATGACTTTAGAGATGGGGAAACCAATCAAATCAGCGATCGCAGAAGTCCTCAAATGTGCCTTGGTTTGTCGTTTTTATGCCGATCATGCCGCCGGTTATCTGGAAGATGTGCTGATTGCCACCGATGCTAGTCGCAGTTTTGTCCGTTATCAACCGTTAGGGGTAATTTTAGCGGTTATGCCCTGGAATTTCCCTTTATGGCAAGTATTTCGCTTTGCTGCCCCCGCTTTAATGGCGGGAAATGTCGGCCTACTCAAACACGCTTCTAATGTCCCCCAATCAGCTTTAGCGGTGGAAAGAATTTTATTAGAAGCCGGTTTTCCCGAAGGCGCTTTTCAAACTCTTTTGATCGGGGCCGATCGCGTTAGTGATTTAATTAACGATGAACGGGTAAAAGCCGCCACTTTAACCGGTAGTGAACCAGCAGGGATGAGTTTAGCAGCCGCCGCGGGAAAACAGATCAAAAAGGTGGTTTTGGAGTTGGGAGGTAGTGATCCTTTTATCGTTTTAGATACTGCCGATATCGAGGCGGCAGCGGCTACGGCAGTGACGGCGCGATTGTTAAATAATGGTCAGACTTGTATCGCCGCTAAACGGTTTATTGTTATGGAAACTGTCGCCGCTCAATTTGAACAGTTATTAGTGGCTAAATTCCAAGCTTTAAGAGTGGGTGATCCCCTCGATGAAACTGTTGATATCGGTCCTTTGGCCACGGTATCGATCGTCTCGGAAATTGCCGCTCAAGTGGAAAAAACTGTCGCTATGGGTGGTAAAGTCCTTGTGGGAGGTCAACGTTTAGAGGGAAAAGGTAACTTTTATCTACCAACGATTTTAACCGATATTCCTGTGGGTTCTCCGGGGGAAAAAGAGGAATTTTTTGGACCGGTGGCTTTACTATTTCGAGTCAAAAATATCGAGGAAGCGATCACTTTAGCTAATGATAGTCCCTTTGGTTTAGGTTCTAGCGCTTGGACGAATAACCCCGAAGAAATTGAGCGTTTAATTACCGAAATTGAGGCCGGTTGTGTGTTTATTAATGGTATGGTTAAATCCGATCCTCGCTTACCCTTTGGGGGGATTAAACGTTCCGGTTTTGGACGGGAATTAAGTGTCGAAGGTATTCGCGAATTTGTTAATGTTAAAACTGTTTGGATTAAGTAAATAAATTCAGTTATCAGTAGGGTGGGTTAGCAACGCGTAACCCACCACCATAACCAATTTAAAATATGCCGCGCATTTTTGATAATATTGAGTCCCATTTATTGCCAATTTTACAGGAAAGTTTATTAGCAGCCCAACGCGCTGATTTTTGCGTGGGTTATTTTAATTTGCGCGGTTGGCAGTCCATAGACACCTATATTGATCACTTTCTCGGTGGTGATTTGTCCTGTTGTCGTCTCCTGATTGGTATGCAGAAAGCACCCCAGGAATTACTACAGCAATCCCTGTCTTTATTGCCTAGATCAAATGGTATAGATAAGGCAACTTCCGCTCGTTTAAAAAAACAAATTGTTCAGGATTTTTGCCAGCAATTAACTTGGGGGAATCCTAGCAATCGCGATCAGGCAGCTTTGCAACGTTTGGGTCAACAAATCCAAGCGGGTAAGCTAGTAATTCGCCTATTTTTGCGCTATAATCTCCATGCTAAATTATACCTTATTCATCGAGATGATGTCAATAATCCAACGGTGGGATTTTTAGGTAGCAGTAATCTAACTTTTGCGGGATTACAACAGCAGGGAGAATTAAATATTGATGTCCTTGACCACGATGCTTGTGCCAAATTACAAAAGTGGTTTAATGATCGTTGGTCAGATACTTGGTCTTTAGATATTTCTGCGGATATTGTCGAGGTGATTAACCAAAGTTGGGCGCGAGAAAGTCTGATTTCTCCCTATCATATCTATTTAAAAATAGCTTACCATCTTTCCTTTGAAGCCAGGGCAGGTTTAGCAGAATACAAAATTCCCCGACAGTTTGACCAAGACTTACTAGATTTTCAGAAATCGGCCATTAAAATTGCCGCTCGTTATGTGCAGAGACGCGGTGGGGTCTTAATTGGCGACGTGGTGGGGTTAGGAAAAACGCGCATCGCTTCCATTCTAGCATATATTTTGCAAGAAGACTACGATTTAGAAATCTTAATTATTTGTCCGAAAAACCTCCTAACTATGTGGGAGGATTACAGCCATAAATATAAATTAAGAGCGAAAATTATCCCCTTAAGTCAGGTGATGCAGGAATTACCCAATCTGCGGCGCTATCGGGTAGTAATTATCGATGAAAGTCATAACCTGCGTAATCGGGAGGGTAAACGTTATCGGGTGATACAGGAGTACATTAACACCAATGAAAGTCGCTGTATTCTCTTGACTGCGACTCCCTACAATAAAAACTATCTTGACCTGTCCAATCAACTGCGTTTATTCATTCAAGAGGATACTAATCTCGGAATTCGTCCCGAAAGACTACTGGAATCTCTGGGAGGAGAAATCGAATTTAATCGCAGACACCAATCTCCGGTTAGGTCCCTAGCTGCCTTTGAAAAAAGTGACTCTCCCGACGACTGGAGAGACTTAATGCGTCTCTATATGATTAGACGGACTCGCGGTTTTATCAAAAATAATTATGCTACAGAAGACGAACAGGGTCGCAAGTATCTAAAATTTGCCGATGGGTCGAGGGTATATCTTCCCCAACGACAACTAAAGACGATAACGTTTGACCTACAAGACTCGGTTTATGCGCGTTTATATTCGGAAGCAGTGGTGATAACTCTTAACGGATTGAAGTTACCCCGTTACGGATTGGGAAATTATCTGATTAAAGGATGTAAAGGGACAGGAGAGGAGGAAACTATCTTAAAAAGTCTATCCCGCGCGGGTAAAAGATTAATGGGATTTTGTCGGACGAATCTATTTAAACGTTTGGAGAGTGGGGGGTATGCTTTCCTACAATCCCTTGACCGTCATATTCTCCGCAACTATATTTTCCTTCATGCCATGGCCAATAATCTACCCCTTCCCATCGGGAGTCAGGATCTAGCTTTGTTAGACACTCGTTATCTGGATGAGGATTTAGTCACTCATGGAGAAGAAGACAGTATAGAAACCGAGGACACTGGGGGGATAACCGGGTTAGAAAAAGAGTATCAAAAAAGAGCCGAACAAGTGTATCAAAAGTATGTCAGTGATTATCGCAAGCGCTTTCAGTGGATTAAAACCGAGGTCTTTAAACCCGCATTGAAAAAAGACTTACAATCCGATGCCTTGGCTTTAATAGCATTATTGCAGACCTGTGGGACTTGGCAGCCAAAGACCGACGAAAAACTAGAGAAGTTATGGCAGCTGTTACAGGAAAATCATCCCCAAGAGAAGGTGTTAATTTTTAGTCAATTTGCAGACACGGTGACTTATTTAGTTACTCAGTTGCGAAATCGGGGAGTGGATAAGATTGCGGGAGTGACGGGAAACTCTCCTAATCCTGCGGAAATTGTCCATCGTTTTAGTCCCCGCAGCAATTCTCAGCAAGTGGAGGAAGAAATACGAGTCCTAGTCGCGACGGATATCCTCAGTGAAGGGTTAAATTTACAGGATTGTGCCATTATCGTTAATTATGACTTGCCCTGGGCAATTATTCGCCTCATTCAACGGGCCGGAAGGGTAGATAGAATCGGTCAAAAAGCAAGTCAGGTTCTCTGTTACTCATTTTTACCTGCGGAGGGAGTGGAGAGAATTATTAAACTGCGGACGAGACTATCTCAAAGACTGCGAGAGAATGCGGAAGTGGTGGGGACTGATGAGATATTTTTTGAGGAGGAGATGGATAACCAGACTTTATTAGATCTGTATCATGAAAAATCTGAGGTTATCGATGAGGAGGAGGATCAAGAAGTGGATTTAACTTCGGAAGCGTATCAAATTTGGAAAAATGCGATCGAAGTTGACCCTAGTTTAAAACATACCATAGAGAGTCTGCCGCCGGTGGTTTATTCCACCCGTTCCCATACCCCCACAGCAACCCATCCAGAGGGAGTAATGGTTTATCTGAAAACTGCCGGAGGAAATGATGCTTTAGCATGGATGGATAAACAGGGAAATAGTGTGACTCAATCCCAATTAACTATTTTACGTTCCGCTGCCTGTCATCCCCAAACTCCCCCGATTCCTCTCCATCCCCAACACCATCAGTTAGTACAAAAAGGTACAGAATTAATTGCGGAGGAGGAAACCCATTCCGGGGGACATCTCGGACGAATGACGGGGGCAAAATTTAAAACCTATGAGCGCTTAAAAAGATATGCTCAGGATAGCAGCGATAATCTTTTTCCCCCAGAGGTTTTTAATCAAGCAATCGCTCAACTCTATCATTATCCCCTCAGACAGTCCGCTCTCGATCGCTTAAATCGTTGTTTAAGAACTGGTATCTCTGACCAACAGTTGGCCGATTTGGTAGTATCTTTGTATCAAGATGACCGTCTCTGTATTGTTTATCAAGGGGGATTTAGGGGGATCTAACCCAATTCAAGTCCCCCTTATCAAGGGGGATTTAGGGGGATCTAACCCAATTCAAGTCCCCCTTATCAAGGGGGATTTAGGGGGATCAAACCCAATTCAAGTCCCCCTTATCAAGGGGGATTTAGGGGGATCTAACCCAATTCAAGTCCCCCTTATCAAGGGGGATTTAGGGGGATCAAACCTTTTGCTATATTAGACGTATCTCCAATCTCAGCGAAGCGAATTGGATTGGTTCATAATTTATCGATATTTATCCATTATGTCCCTCAACTTCTCCCGGACTCGCGACTTATTATCTAACTTCCAATTTGGGGAACTGTTTATCGAGGAATTGGGATGGTCCCATCCTCGCGGGAAAAAATCTCTCCCTGTTACCATCGAGAATCAGGAATATAATTGTCAGAGAATCGCGGAAGTGTCGGGAGTGGTGGTATTAGAGGTAAGTCGGGAAGATATCCCCGATAGTCAAACTCGTCAGGAAATTCAGAGACAAGTTACCGAAAGAATAGCTGAAAATCTGCTGATTTTTGTCGATAGCAAACGGACGCGCAGTTTATGGTACTGGGTAAAAAGAGAGGGAAGTAAAAGTCAAATCCGCGACCATCTATATATAAAAGGACAACCGGGAGATTTATTTCTCAGTAAACTAGCGGAATTAGTTCTCGATATCACCGACTTTGAAGAGGGGGAACCCTCCGTAGTCGAAATTGCCAAACTCTTGCAAAAGGGTTTCGATATCGAAAAGATTACCAAAAAATTTTATCAGGAATTTCAGCGAGAGCATTTACAGTTCCTCCCCTTTATCCAGGGAATCGATCGAGAAAGCGGGAGCGAAGCGCTGCTGCAAGCAGATCGAAAATGGTACACTTCCGTTATCCTCAACCGTTTAATGTTCGTCTATTTCCTGCAGCGCAAGGGATTTATCGATAACGACTTCAACTATCTGCAAAACCAATTACAAGCAAGTCAACGACGCGGGAAAAATTTATTTTATCGTCAGTTTCTGCAAACCCTCTTTTTTCAAGCATTCGCTCAACCGGAATCCCAACGAGATGAGACAGTAACTGCATTGGTGGGAAAAGTCAAATATCTTAACGGAGGATTATTTCTCCAACATCCCCTCGAAAATCTTTATCAAAACATTTGTATTGATGACCAAGCATTTGAGAATATCCTCGATTTATTCTCCCGTTACTCTTGGAACCTTGACGACACTCCGGGGGGAAGCGATGACGAAATTAACCCCGATGTTTTGGGATATATCTTTGAAAAGTATATCAACCAAAAAGCTTTCGGTGCTTACTATACCCGTCCGGAGATTACTGAATATCTCTGTGATAGGACGATTAATAAATGGATTGTCGAGAGAAGTAATCAACATTATCCCCGCAAACAATTTGCCAGTATTTCTGAACTACTAATCAATCTCGATTCTCCCCTCTGTCAGCTTCTGATTGAAGATATTCTTCCCCAGCTTTCTATTTTAGACCCTGCCTGTGGTTCCGGTGCTTTTTTAGTAGCTGCGATGAAGACATTAATCGGAATTTATAGCGCGGTGATTGGGACAATTGAACTACGGGGAGACAGTAAATTAAAACAGTGGTTAACAGAGGTAAGAAAATCCCATCCCTCCCTCGGATATTACATCAAAAAAAGAATTATTTCCGATAACCTCTACGGTGTCGATATCATGGAGGAAGCGACGGAAATCGCAAAACTGCGTTTATTTCTCGCTTTAGTTGCTGCCGCGCAATCGGTGACGGAATTGGAACCCCTACCGAATATTGATTTTAATATCATGTCGGGAAATTCCCTCATCGGATTGATTCGCGTGGACGAAAAAAGTTTTAATCTCATGGGAGAGGAAAATATCCTACAATCTCTCACCGCGCAAAATTATCAAGCAATTCTCGCAGAAAAAAATCGCAGTATTGAATTATACAAGGAACACGCTTTTCAGTTGGGAGAAGTACAGGGGACCCCCCAAGAAAACCGTCTCCAGATGTTACGCAATCACATCGAGGATGTTAACCGCGAATCTTTGGTGAAATTAAACCAAATTCTCCTAGATGAGTTTAGCGGTAAGTTGTCAATCAAGTACGAATCCGCACAATTAACGGGAAAAGCAAAGAAACGTTTATTAACTCTTTCTGATATGCAGTCCCTGAAACCCTTCCACTGGGGTTATCACTTCGATAAACTGATTACAGAAAAAGGTGGTTTTGATGTGATTATCACCAATCCCCCTTGGGAAGTCTTTAAACCCCAAGCGAAAGAATTTTTTTCTCAGCATAGCGACTTGGTGACTAAAAATAAAATGGACATCAAGACGTTTGAAAAGGAACAGAAAAAACTGTTAACTAATCCCGAAATCGCTCAAGCATGGTTAGAATATCAAAGTCAATACCCCCACGTTAGTCTCTATTTTCGTTCCTCGGAACAATATAAAAATCAAATCTCTATTGTCAATGGTAAAAAGCAAGGGACGGATATTAATCTCTATAAGCTTTTTGTTGAACAATGTTTTAATCTCCTCCATCCCCGGGGAGAATGTGGAATAGTTATTCCCAGTGGAATTTATACCGATTTAGGAACCAAGCAACTGCGAGAAATGTTATTTTCTCAGACAAACCTGACAGGATTATTTTGTTTTGAAAATCGTAAAGAAATTTTTGAAAACGTCCATAGAAGTTTTAAGATTGCTATCTTAACTTTTGAGAAAAATAAACAAACTCTGTCCTTTCCTGTGGAGTTTATGCGTCACGATGTTGAGGAATTACAACGTTTTCCCCATAAAGATAGTTTAGTAATTAGCGTCGATTTAATCCGCAAACTATCCCCCGATTCCCTCTCGGTAATGGAATTTAAACAGGATATAGATATTCAAATTGCCGAAAAAATGTCTCGTTTTCCCCTGTTAGGAGAAACCCTTCCCGATACATGGAATCTCAAGTTAACATCAGAATTTCACATGACTAATGATAGTTATTTGTTTAAAACTGAACCCGCAAAGGGAAGATTACCTCTCTACGAAGGAAAAATGATTCATCAATTCACCCATCAGTATGCTTTACCGAAATACTGGTTAGATGAAAAAGAAGCAAGACAAGCTTTATTAAAACGCGGTGAAGTCGATAAAGGTCAAATATGGCTCTTCGGGAATTGTTATGCAAATAATTAACTTAAAATAAAATTCGATGAGAGCAACTACGCTCAAAAGTAGCTGAAATTCATACAGGAAAGGACTTAAGGCACAA
>VYKO01000109.1_pt1 | contig 10796 bp, 10 predicted proteins | sample 5114561 | NCBI WGS metagenome assembly VYKO01 (sample SAMN12291811, study PRJNA351875) | freshwater metagenome | isolation source: freshwater lake | place: USA: Michigan, Baseline Lake | collected 2011-08-08 | reverse complement strand
CTGTAGAGCGACCATAAGACCAGAACAGAGTAAATCTGTTAAGGCAGGTGCGAAACCCCGCAAGGGAAAGAAGCAGAAACCCAAATCGTGAGGTTTGGGAATCACCGTCCGTTTCACGGCGGTGAGGATGTCAACCTACCAGCTTCTCCGATTTTGGATACTGCTCGCATAATCGCGAGCTCCTTGCGGGGTTGTCTGCTAAAATGGTAAAACACGAGTAGAAGGGGAAGGTTTAAAAATAGACAGAGATTAGAGGTTTATAAGCTTATAGCGGGGAAATACGAGCTTTTAGAGCCGGAAAATAATCGGGTATGGTTGCCAGAAATCGGGTTAGCGTTGGGATATGAACAGGGAGAACATATCGCTTGGGTGCGAGAATGGCTGTATTGGTATGATCAATCGGGAAATCGCTATTTAACCGCAGAGGAAAGGGCGAGGGCAGCGGCGGCGAGCGCCGCTCAAGCAGGTTTGCTCGCCCAGCAAGAACGTTTAGCCAAACAGGAAGCGGAACAAAAAGCCCAACGACTAGCGGAAAGACTAAGATCACTGGGTATCAACCCCGATGAAATGTAGGGGTGGGTTCCAGGCAATTTTAGGGGATTAATCGCGTAATAATTCCGGTTCGGTTAATTCGTCGGTCATTTCCATCAAGGCCCGTTGGACGGGTTTAATCATCGGGTCATCGATATTTTCTACGGTATCGTAGCGGACGCGTTTGGCCCGTCTAGCGACTTGCACGACGATCGAGTAACGATTGCTGGCCGCATTCATCAGTTTATCGGTGAGATAAATCATCTCGGAGGAGTCGAATTTAAACCGTTTGGACATAGTTATATTTAGCCTTCTGGTGGTAAATTTGGCACTTGTCACTGATAATAGGTTAGTGATAAGTTTTATTACTCAGTCCACCTTACCATATTTTGTCAACCTTAAGGATAGGGTTCTCCTTGATCTCGATCGTATTTTGTCAACTACTTTTTACAAAACTTAAATCAATTTTATACAAGTTTAAAAATATACAAATAAAGAGATAATTTTTGAAATAAATAAACCCAAAAAAGGTATCTCAACCATGGCTTTTAACCTCAACGGTTTCAACTTTAACCAGTCGATTATCGATTCCCAGGGACGTGCTAAGCTAAACGGCTTTTACTTCGGATCACCGATATAGACTCCAAAAGGGTTATAGCTATTGGATCATGCAGGTTAAGCGCCGTTTAGCTTATCACAACTTTGGCGGATGTGATCAACCGCGCTAACATTGGTTTTGAAGTAATGCACGAACGCAACGCTCATAACTTCCCCCTCGATTTAGCTTCCGGTGATGCTATCCCCATGGCCTTGACGGCAGCGGCGATCAATGGTTAAAAATAAACAGATGCTGGATCCCCATCCAACATCCGCGTTCTAACTCTGCACACATTTTGCTAAGTCCTCATGATAAGTTAAAAAACGCTTCCTTTTTGGGGGCGTTTTTATTTATTCGATTGAAAAAACCGATGACAATCATTACTAAAGCTGATAAGAAAGTGGGGAAGTGGGGAAGTGGGGAAGTGGGGAAGTGGGGAAGTGGGGTGTGGGGTGTGGGGACGTGGGGACGTGGGGACGTGGGGACGTGGGGACGTGGGGCATTTAGCTGAAATTTCCCTAAATCCCTAAATCCCTAAATCCCTAAATCCCTAAATCCCTAAATCCCCTTTCTAACTGATAACTTATAACTGATAACTAATGAAAAGATTAGCTTGGTTCGATCGCTTAGTGTTAGCGAGTATTTTGGCTTTAATTGCCGCGATATCGTCGATTTTGATCCAGGGAAATCAAGTTCCTACCCGAGGGGAGAATTTTAGCTGGCAAGGGCGAAAAATCGGCGTTAGGGACAATTATTTTACTTTAAGTTTTAATCGACCGATTGACCGTTCAGACGTGGAAACCAGCTTGGTGATCAATCCTCCCTTGCGGGGTAAAATTAGCTGGGCTGGCGATCGCTTGACCTATACTTTGACGGAATTGCCCATCTACGGCAAAAAATATCAAGTCAAGTTACCCATTGCCCAAGGTGAGGACTTTATCGGGGAATTTTACACCCACGATCGAGCTTTTGCCTATATTGGAGTCAACCAAGAGGAAAGAGGTCGTTTAATCGTCTGTAATATCATTCAGGGGGCAAATAACGTCACAGAACTGAAAAAAACCATCCTTACCCCTGGGGATCTGGTGGTCACGGATTTTCAAATCTATCCGAGGGGGGAGAGAATTTTATTCTCGGCCTTCGATCGCTCTGACTTAGGACGAGACACCCCAAAACAGCAACTTTACACGATTACCACGGGGTTAAATCATGACGAACATGGTCAAAATTTGCCCAGTGGTCGTATAGAAAGGTTTTTAGATGCGAAAACCTATCAAAATCTTCGCTTTAATCTCTCAGATAATGGCAAAACCCTAATCGTGCAGAGAATTAATCATGGGAATCCGGGGGATGCCAGTTTATGGGTAATCAGCGATGATGGACAATCGCGACCGTTAGGAATGCAAGCGGATAATTTTTTACTATCTCCCGACGGTAAAAAAGCGGTTGTCAGTCAAACGGGAGGGGTAGCGGTGATTCCTTTGGATGTCCAAGCGGGAAAACCGCAATTTTTGCCTACCTACGAGAAAATCCTCGCTTTTTCCCGGGATGGTCGCCAAAAATTAATGGTGAAATCAGAACCGGATAATCAGCGATCGCTATTTTTGCTCAACGATCAGGGAGAGTCAAGACTACTATTAAGAACAGCTAATCCGATTATTAGCTGTGAATTTGAACCGCGACAAGAAAAAACCCTTTACTGTCTGAAAAGCGATCTGGTCATGGGCAGCGATGGCAAAGTGAAAGAAGAACCATTTTTAGGGATTATTGAGCTAAAAACGGGTAAAATGATGCCCCTGCTGGCCTTACCTAATTATCGTGACGTGCAGATGAGTATGTCTCCTGATGGCGTGGCCTTATTATTTGATCAGTTAGCAACCACACCCTTTGGAGTCAGAAATGATTTAGTCACCGGGGAGGGGTCAAGCATTGCCGATGGTCGTCTCTGGTTATTACCACTCCCCGATCAATTCAGTCCCAATAGCATCCCGAAAATTTTACCTCAAGAACTCAACGCCGGTTTTAAACCCCGTTGGCTGCCCTAATAGAGCAGAATTGAGGAGTTAGGAGTCAGTCCCGATGAAAAAATTTTCACCCCCACAGATGAAAGAGGTTTCCTTCCCTACACCCCACACCCCACACCCTACACCCTCTTTCAAGTCAGGAGTCAGGGGAGAAATCGTTACCTAATCAGGTGACTCGGAGAATACTGACTCCCGAAAACGAAAACTGTGTACCTCACCATTAAGATAACTGCTATATGCTACTTCAGCGATTTGGTTTTTTATTGCGTCCTAGTGGCGATATCGAGATCGAGCGGGGGATTCGGACTTTATTGGCGCTCGCGGTACCGATTATTATCGGTGATATTTTAGATCAGTCAGAATTGGGTTTAATGGTCGGTTTAGCGGCTCAAACCTTGATTTTAGCCGATGTAGGGGGACTTTACTGCCTGAGAGCGAAAACCCTAGTCGCTACGACCATTGGGATGGCTCTAGCTTTGATTATCGGCACATTAGCCAGTGCTTGGCTAGGATTGACCGTAGTGATAGTTTTTTGCGGGTTGTTTCTAGCGGGTTATTTGACGGTTTACGGGGAAAATGGGGCTTTAGCTGGGTTAGTAATCAGTTTATTGCTGCTTTTTGCTGTTTCTTTGCCATCGGGAGATATTGTCGTCGCTTTACAACGGGCCGGAATCGCTGTGTTGGGAGGGGGATGGACAATTTTTTTAGCCCTGTTTATCTGGCCTTTTCGCCCTAATCAGCCTTTACGTCAGGTAACGGCGGAAAATTTTCAGGGTATCGCCACTTATCTCCGCTCTTTGCCCTTACACTCTCGTTCTAATGCTAATGAGGAGCCATATTTTAACAAAATCCGGCAACTGTTGCTCCGTTCTAGGAAAACTGTCACCTTGACGCGTCGGGGACGTTGGGGAAAGAGTGAGCTGCGGGAATTGTTAATCGTCTTGATTGAAGATAGCGATCGCATTAACACCAGCTTAATTGCACTGCGAGAATTGCTTCATCTTTATCCCTTGCCACAACTGACCACGGTGGGTATTTTATTAGAAGATATTCTCGTGCAAGTGGCGGAAATTAGCGAAGATATTGCCGGGTTAATTTTGGGTAAAAATAAACAACCGGATTGTGAGCGCTTGCATCTATTACTCAAGGCGATCGAGCAACAAAAAAACCTGCAAGCTAAAGTTTTAGAAAATGCCCAGGATGATTATAGCAGTTATGTGGCAATTTCGCAATTAAATAATCGTTTAAAAAAATTATCTAAACAGCTAAAAATAGCCAGTGAAACAGCGCAACATTTGCGGCAAAGCGAGGACTTTTCAGATAAAAAAAATACTTGGCAGCGGAACTTTGAAGGGATAGAAAAAGAGTACGGTCAAGAAAAAGCTTGGTGGCAACCATTAAAATCTAATTTTAATCTAGAATCGCCCCTATTTCGTCACGGTTTACGCTTGGGTTTGGGAAGTGCGCTAGGAGTATTGATTTACAATAAGCTAGGAATTACCCATAGTTTTTGGATTGGTTTAACCTTAGTTATTGTGTTAAAACCAGATTTTAGCTTGACTTTTCAACGCTTTTTTTATCGGGTGTTTGGTACGATTTTAGGCTCGTTTTTTGTTTTGGCATTGTTGCCAATTATAGATAATCCGATCTGGTTAGAAATTATTGGGGTGATTTCTATAGCGATCGCTTTAGCTTTGGTGCGATTTCACTATAGTTTAGCCGTATTTTTTATCACAATTTTTGCTTTAATCATCAGTCGTCTCGATGTCAGCAATGACGGGATTAATTTAGAGTATATCAGAATAGTTTACACTTTAATCGGTAGTGCTTTAGCTTTTGCACTTTCCTTCGGTTTTTTACGGTTTAATGAAGATGAACTTTTTTCCCTCGCTGCCATTAAAGCATTAGAAGCTAATCAAATATATTTTCAGTCAGTTATGGCAGTTTATTTAGGAGAATCATCCTATCAAACTGCAAGTTTATCTTCCTATCGCGATAAAGCTCGACGAGCAAATACAACTATGCAAACGGCCCTACAAAGATTAATTGATGATCCTAGCACACCCTTTGCACAAATGGAACCAGCAATCACTTTAAGTAATTATATTCCCCGTTTTGGTCGCGGGGTGACAGTTTTATTGACGGAATTGGAACAATATCGCGGTAGTCCTCCCCATCCTAATCTGAGTCTGTTCACGCAACAAATAACCCAAGCTTTGACGCAATTAACCCAAGCTTTGCAAACAAATAATCCTCCTCTTCCCTTACCTCCCCTCGAAGATGCTTTAGAAGAAATCCTCGATCATTTGCAAGAATTGCGAGAGGAAAGGTTGGTAGAAATTGCTCATCAACAAGAGGGAACTAATCTCCAGAAATATTTAGGGGATTATAATATTGTCACCACGGAACTTGTGGAATTATCCAGTCGTGTTGGGGTAATGAACACAGCAATCGATCGTTTTATTAGAAGTTAAAATTTAGTTATTATAACAAGGGTGTATCTGATTTTTGTAAATCTACTGAGTTGGTATTTTAAAAGGGAAACTATCTTCTAAAATTGGTCATTACTTCCGATTTTATCACTCAATCCAAGCCTTTGGGGGGTTCTACCCCCCAAACCCCGGAGCGCATTAGCTTTTCGGTGAGATGCTTACACGCGATTGTTCATATTTTTGTACCAATTTAAGAGTCACTGATAATGGCTGATTGTCGGTATTTCTGCAAAGGTGAGATACACCCATTTAGCAGTCAGGAGGAAAAGGAAAATCGATTAACTTCGATAATTTCCGTATATTCAAAATTATTAGGACTGCGTTTCACCAGAGAATAATCAACACCATGAAGATTAATTAAATCCTCTTGACAATCCGCTTTCGGAGAATTATAAACTAACACATATTCTTTACCAATATAGGGAGAAATCTCGGTTTCTACTTCTCCTCTCCATTGAGTTTTTGTCACCAAAACAATTAACTGATTGGCTAATTTAGGAATAGCGATCGCAACTTGCCGACGATAGATATGATCGAGACTACCAAAAGGGGAATCCATCACCAGAGGAAAAGTGCTGCTATCAATTCCCATCAAAGTATTTTTCTGACGACCTTCTCGCACTCGATCGATAATTCCCCCGATAAAAGATAAACTGAGAATCTGATTTTCTCCGGTGGAAGCTGCCACGGGAATGGCGAATCCTGTGGTATTTTCTAATAATCTTACCTCGTAATCGGGACTAATACGGGGAATATAGGGAGTAAAAGAAATTGAGTTAAAGATTTCCTGTACCCGTTTTTCTAAGGACAAACGAAACTGATTTTCTAATCTCCGTCTTACCTCACTAATGCGATTAATTGCCTCTTGAGTCGCTAAAATACGTCGTTGTCCTAAATTAGATTTTGCCTCTTTTTGTTGCTGTTTTTGTACTTGTTTTTGCAGGGATTCTAACTCTTTTTCATAGATATCTAGTTGATTTTTATTGCTGCCCTGTTCCAAGCGTAAATCTTTTAGGGAATCCTCGATCGCATCTAAGCGAGATTGCAGATTTTTAATATCTTCATCGGGATAATGGCGAAATTTATCCCGAACTTCATCTAATTCTGATTCTACCAAAGATAATTCTAAGCGCCACTGGTGAATATTAGCTTGATAATTATCCACTTCTTGCCAAAAATCTAAGACCCTTTTATCTATTTCTTTGACTGTGGAAGATAAGCGAATGGCCGCTTCTTCCACATCGGCCATTCCTGCTTTATTCATCCAGTCTTGTACCTGTAAATAAGCTTGACTATTCTCCTGTAATTCCTGGCCACAAATACATTTTTTCCGCTCTAATAATTGTTGGACAAATTGCTGTTTGATACCACTGGGTAATTCCCCTTGTTCTCGTAGGCGATCGATTAATTGCTGAAAATTTTGATTAATTTCTTTTAAAAAGACTTGATAAGCTTGCTGGGAAATTAATTTCTTTAACTTATCCTTAGTTCTGACTAAATCTTGCCGCAGATTTCTTTCCTGTTGTTCTAATTTTTCTTTTAACTGTTTTAATTCCTCGGCACCACTTAACTCTAATAAGCGATTAGTCAAGGCTTTTTTTAATTCTTCCTGCTGGGATAACTGGGTAATAATATCCTGCTGACGCTGGGTTAACTTTTCTAAATCTTGCTCAATTTTAATTTCCTGTTTTAATAACTTTTTTAAATCCGATTCACCTAAATCTTTAAGTTCATCTTGTAAAGATTTTCTAGCTTTTTTTAAATGCTCGATCGCTCGATCTAATACTTTAACTCCCAATAATTCCTTTGTATCTTCTGCGATTTTACCTTGGCTACTACTGCGAAATTGATGATCGATATATTCCCCATCAAAAAAGAAATAACGGTGTAAACTTTCGGGTAAAATTTGATTAATAATATCCTCCGGGGGTTGATGGGGTGCGTACCAATTGCCATCATCACCAGCGTAGAGCATATATAAACTATTTTGACCGTATTGAATTTTACTATTTACATCTTGGTAGGCGAAAAATTTTCGTTTTACCTGATAGCGTTTATTTTCATGTTCAAAGTTCACTTCTGCTGAACATTCTATGGAGGTTCCCGTGCTGACTTCTGTAATTGCCCGTTTATTAACTAATAACTCTGGTTCGGAAAAAGCTGCCGTAAATTTTTCATAAAGCACCCAAGTACAAGCATTTAAAATGGTTGTTTTTCCTGCCCCATTATTGCCATAAATTACCGTTGTATTGCGAGAACTTGCTGCTAAATGTATCTCAGGAGTCTTACCATAAAATTGTCGAAAATTACATAACTTTATTGATAGTAGTTTCATATTTAGAGACAGGGGATGATGGGGAAGTTTTTTCAGTGAACAGTAAACAGTGAACCGATAACTGATAACTGATTATTGAATTACTTCTTTAATAATCGTTAAAACATCATCATTGATATTGCGAGGATTGCGCTGGTATAACTTATCTCTTTCCAATTTTAAAACTCGATCGATGATTTTTCGCACATCTTCGGGAGCGTTTAAAATCGGTTCTTGGATATTTTGGAGATTATGATCAGGATTAGTCATAGGACAGATTTTTTAATATTTACAGCCGCTGCATTCAACCAAAATCCCTGCCAGGGTACGTTAATCTATTACTAACGCACCCTCACCCTAGATTGTTTCTCTAAACGAAACTTAAATAGGGTAACTTTTGCGCGGTAGATTGAATCAGATCGAGATTTTGTAACAGCTGTCCGCAGGTATCCCAACCTCCTTCTATTAACATCTGTCGGGAACCTTCATTCATAGACACGGTAGCGACAAAATCCCCCCATTCCACCGTCATAGTTGTCAAGGAAAGATCGACGGGAATTTCGGGATTAGCTGTAATTAAATCCTGTAAATGGGTGATGGTTTTTGCCTCAGCAGTGACACAGGGAACCCCATTAGCGATACAATTGCCAAAAAATATTTCGGCGAAACTTTCCCCGATAATTGCTTGAATTCCCCAACGTAAAATTGCTTGCGGTGCGTGTTCCCGAGAAGATCCACAACCGAAATTACCATTGACTACCAGAATTTTCGCTCCTTGGTACTGGGGTAGATCGAAAGGATGACTCCCCTGTAAAGCGGCTCGATCATCGGCGAACACTTGTTCTCCTAAACCTTCAAAGGTGATACAACGCAAAAAACGAGCCGGAATAATGCGATCGGTGTCAATATCGTTGCCTCGCAAGGGTAAAGCTCGTCCAGAGATGGTTTTAACTTGACTCATGATCTTTTTCTAACTTTTACTAGCAGTGACAAAAAAAGTGGTTGCATCTTGCCATACTCCCCGATCGGTGGCATTTTTCTCGATTTCTCGGCGATAATTGTTCACTAGAGTCGCAATTTCGGCAGCCGATAGGCGAGCGCGTTGCGACCGAACCGCCTTTTTTTAACCATTGATACCATTTTGCCAGCACTTGCGGGATATCGGGGAAAAGTGCGATTGCCAGAGAACAGGTGATCAGATCGAAACTAGACTCGGCAAAGTCAATGGCAGCTATATCGGCGTTAATTAGGTCAATATTCTCGATATTTAATTCTTCTAGCTTTTTTTCGGCTCTGGCAATCATTGCTGGTGTGAAATCGATCCCGATGACACTTTTTACTTTTGGAGCAATTGCGACCGCAATAAACCCCGTTCCCGTTGCCACGTCTAGCACAGATTGGCTTTTTTGTAAATAGAGATAATTTACTAATTTAAGGGCGCGAGCTTGGGTAAAATGGTTATCGTAATCGTGACGACGGGCATAAAAATCAATCACTTGACGCTGATAATCGTTGCTCATCTTCTCTACTGCCCAATTATCGACAAAGATTGACCCAATTGACTTAAATTAAGAGCATGGCCGCCGGTAACTAGATAAACTGCGTCTGCTATTGTGCCAATTCTACGACAGAGATCGCCTAAACGATCGCGAAACAGACGACCGAGGGGATAAGGGGGAACCACACCCCAACCAGTTTCTTCCGCTACCAGAATAACATCAACCGCCGCATTTTTGAGGGAATACAAGAATCGATCGCTGATTTCTAACCATTCGGCTGCCGACATTTCTAAACAATTGGCTACCCAAGTACCGAGGGAATCGATCAATAAACAGTGAGAAAATGGGCTATTATCAATAGTTTCGCTTAATTGTCGGGGAATTTCTTGGGTTTGCCATTGGGGGGAACGTCGCTGCCGGTGTCTTTCAATGCGATCGCACCATTCTTGATCTTTTTCATCCACCGAGGAGGTGGCGATATAAATAACGGGTTTTTGACTGATTTTGGCTAAATATTCGGCCCATTCACTTTTCCCAGAACGGGCAGCCCCTGTCACCAGGATAATTTTTTCATCCACGATCGAGATTTTGGCAAATAACTAAAGTATGTACAGGAGAAAACTGTCCTATTCTCGATCATCAAAACGGTGAATATCATCATCGCCTAAATATTCGCCATTTTGCACCTCGATCATCACCAGAGGAATAGAACCGGGGTTTTCCACCCGATGACGGGTATTCATGGGAACATAGGTAGATTCTTTTTGTTTGAGGAGAGTTTCTTTTTCATCACAGATTACCCGCGCTGTACCGGAGACGACAATCCAGTGTTCACTGCGATGGTAGTGCATTTGGGTACTCATGTGATGGCCGGGTTTAATGACAATGCGATTGATGCGATACCGGGGACCTTCCTCCAATACCGTCACCGTCCCCCAGGGGGGAGTCCGCGTCATTTCTATGTCTTGGGGAAAAGGGGAGGGAGCATTAATTAAGTCATCCATGGCGGTGGTCTCCAAACTTGATTAACATTCTAGTGGACAATCATCAGTGATCAGTAATCAGTAATCAGTTATCAGTGAGCAGTAAACAGTAATCAGTGAACAGTAATCAGTGAACAGACAGGACTTTTACCGAAATTTTGGGTTAAAGCCCCGTCCTTTTAGGACGGCTTTTTAAACTATAGCTTGTTAACTTAACTTTTATTGTGCTATACTGATGTTTTCTAAGTACCCCCTGCGTAAAATGTTTGTCTTAGAGTTTAAAGTTAAAGCTAAAACTCAACAGTATCAAGCCATAGACGATGCTATTCGTACTGCTCAATTCATCCGTAACAAA
>VYKO01000108.1_pt1 | contig 10810 bp, 14 predicted proteins | sample 5114561 | NCBI WGS metagenome assembly VYKO01 (sample SAMN12291811, study PRJNA351875) | freshwater metagenome | isolation source: freshwater lake | place: USA: Michigan, Baseline Lake | collected 2011-08-08 | reverse complement strand
ACTAATACGCGCCGGCGTGAGATTCCCTCTGGTTTGGTTGGATACGTCCTGCCAGATTAAGGAAACTCAGTGAACCAAGAATCCCTCGCTTTTAGCGATGGGAGTGTCAATACCTAATCATAGCCAAAACCTCAAACCTGAAACCTCAAAAATTGAAGTTATTCGTCAATTAGTCGCACAAAAAACAGAATTACCCCTAGAAACCATTGAAAATCATCATCGCTTGTTGGCGGATCTGCACCTTAATTCTATCAGTGTCAGTCAATTAGTGATCGAAGCAGCGCGTCAGTTAGACTTATCTCCTCCCCATTCACCGACAGATTATGCCAATGCAACTATTCAGGATCTAGCAGCAGCTTTAGAAGAATTAGGAAAAAATAATCCTCAAATTCCTCAAGAATCAATTCCTATGGGGTTGATAATTGGGTGCGTGCGTTTACGGTTGAATTAATCGAAAAACCGTTAATTAAATCAGATAAAAAGCAAATAAATCGAGAAAAAGCGGAAAATTGGCATATTATCGCCCATGCTGCTCATCCTTTATTACCTAACTTATCTGTTTTACAACCCACCTTAAAGCATGAGCAGGAAAAAGGGATCATTATTTGTTTAAACCCCCATCCTGATGAATCAGAAATTGATTTGCTTTTAAAAGGAGCAAAATTATCTATAAAAGAGAAAAAACCCTTGATTTTGATTCAACAAGGAGGAGGATATGCGTCCTTTGCGAGAACTTTTTATCTAGAAAATCGTCAAATTCCTACCTGTGTGATTGATATTCCTTTTCATCATCCCAATGCAGTTAATATCATTCTCTCAGAAATCACTGCAACCGATAGCTATACAGAAGTTTATTATGATGAAAACGGAAAACGGTTTGTTCGTCAATTAAACTTGTTAGGGTTAGAAAAAGATCCCGATAACCCTAAGCAGAAAAAAGACCTAAAAAGGTCAAATAAAAGCAAAATCAAGGAGCTTCTTTTGGTGACGGGAGGAGGGAGAGGTATTGCCTCAGAATGTGCCTTATCCTTAGCTAAAGAGAATAAAGCTACCTTAGCGATTTTAGGACGTTCTCAACCTGAAGATAACCAAGAATTAGCCGAAAATTTAGCAAGAATGAAGTCTGCAAACATCCAAGTCCATTATTATTCTTGTGATGTCAGTGATGCTGAGTCAGTTCAGCAAACTATCGCCGAAATTAAGACAAATTTAGGAGAAATTACGGGAATTTTACACAGTGCGGGGGTTAATACACCGAAATTAATTCAACATCTCGAACCAGAAGATTTCTTAGCAACTTTAGCCCCAAAAGTCAAGGGTTTGCAACATATCTTAACGGAAATTAACCCCGATTCTCTCAATTATTTAATCACCTTCGGTTCAATTATTGCCGAGACTGGATTGAAAGGAGAAGCAGACTATGGGTTAGCCAATGAATGGTTAGGGAATATTGTAGCGGAATTTAGTCGAAAATACCCTAATTGTCGCTGTTTAAACCTAGAATGGTCGGTTTAGTCCGGTATTGGCATGGGAGAACGTTTAGGAACAGTTGAAAAGCTAAGAAATGAAGGCATTACCCCTATTTCTCCCGATATTGGCATTAAATACTTACATTTACTTTTAAATCAATCCCTACCCACTGCCTCTGTTATCATCGCCGGGCGTTTTGGTGAACCTCCCACTTTAAGCTTAAAACCGCAAGAATTATCTTTTTTCCGCTTTTTAGAGACAAAGAAAGTTCATTACACGGGAATTGAACTGATTACTGAAGCAGAATTATCCTTAGACAATGATCCTTATTTACAAGATCATGTTTATCAAGGAGAATACATTTTCCCCGGTGTCCTGGGGTTAGAAGCGATCGCACAAGTGGCCACTGCATTACTCCCCACCTTAGCAAGGAAGGAGGATCAAACTCTTAACAAGGGGGAAAACCAAGATCCCCCTTCCGTCCCCCTTAACAAGGGGGAAACTGGAGGATTAACGTTTGAATCGGTTAAATTTAACCGTCCGATCGTGGTTTCTGCCGATCAACCCTTAAAGATACAAATTGCTACCTTAATCACCGATTCTGGAAAGGTTAAGGCCGTTATTCGCTGTGCCAATACAGGGTTTAGTATCGATCATTTTGAAGCCATCATCAGCCATTCTTCTCTAGGGGTGCCAGACTGTCGCCCAATGATCCCCCCTGTTTCCCTTAAAGAAGGAAAAAATAACCCTCAAATTAACCCAGATACGGACTTATATGGTCATTTATTGTTCCATAAAGCAAGATTTCAACGAATTAAGGGTTATTCTCATCTCAAAGCAACCGAATGTATTGCAGAAATTAACATTGAGCAAAAAACTGCTTGGTTTAGTCGTTATTTACCTCAATCCCTGATTTTAGGCGATGCAGGGGCAAGAGATGCCGTTATCCATGCTTTACAAGCTTGTGTTCCCCATGCCACTATTTTACCCACTGGCATAGAACGCTTAACGGTATATTCTGTCAATTTAGGCGAAAATCAGTTTGTTTCAGCCAAAGAAAGACTGCATCAAGGAGATACCTTTGTCTATGATGTTGAGGTATTGGATAACGATGGCAATCTCTTAGAAGTGTGGCAAGGATTGGAATTAAAGGTGATTAAACACAGAAATCCTCAATATCCTTGTATTCTAGCCCTTTTACCCTGTTATTTAGAACGAAAGATTAAGGAGGTGATGCCTAATGTCGATTTAACTTTAATTCTCGATCGGGATGCAACGGTAGAAAGACGATTCAGAAGCGATCGCAGTTTAGGGATGTTAACCTCATCCCCTAGTGTAATTCAGCGTCGGGGGGATGGCAAGCCCGAATTAAGCGATAACGAGGCGGTTTCGGTGTCTCATGCGGAAGATTTAACCCTTGTGCTTAAGGGTGCATCGGGATGCGATCTGGAACCGATTATCCCCCGTGATGTGGAGATGTGGCGCGATTTATTGGGGGAAAATTCCTTTAATTTAGCGGAGGTAATTAGTCAAGAGAATCATGAGGATTTTAATATGGCAGCGACTCGCATTTGGTCTGCTAAAGAAAGTATTAAGAAAGCGGGTTTGAGTCTCGATATCCCGTTAACTTTATCGTCTTTCTCTCAACAATTAACCCCTTTATCCACTATTTTGTGGTTATCTTCAGGAAAGGATTTAATCATCACTTTACCTGTTTCTTTCAGAGAAATCAAGACAGCTTTCATCTTGGCAATATTTGTCCAAACAGTTCAGAAAAAATCGGACTTACTTCAGACAGAACCATTAAATGTTTTCTGATAAAAATTATCCATTTTTACCCTTTTTCAAACCCCAGGAGAACCAAATCATGACGACAACTCGACAAATTACTAATCGAAGAAATCCTATTCAACCGATTTCAAATATGATCCGTTCTTTCGTTTATGCGATGAATGGACGCTGGCATAAATTGGGGATGCAAATCTTTATGATAGTGACTATTGCCCACATCTCAGAACATATTATTCAAGCTTATCAATTGTGGGGTTTAGGATGGCCGAGACCAGAATGTTTAGGGTTATTAGGACTCTGGAAACCTTGGTTAATGCGCTCGGAATGGCTACACTATGGACACGCTCTTTTTATGTTATTAGGGTTAGCTATTTTTCGTCCTTCTTTTCATGGAAAAGCTCGTCTTTGGTGGGATTTGGTCTTAGGATTACAATTCTATCATCATTTTGAACACGCTTTACTCTTAGGACAAGCTGTTATTGGTCAAAACTTATGGGATTCTCGCGTTCCTATTAGTATCGGACAAATTTGGTTTCCTCGGTTAGAACTGCATCTTTTCTATAACTTAATGGTTCTAATTCCCATGATGATTGCCATGTATTATCATCGTTTTCCACCTATGAATGAGGGGAGATTAGTTTAAATTTGAGTCAAAGTCAAAGAAAGTATTAAGAAAATGGGGGTAAATGAGTATTTACCCTATTCTTCTAGTTAGGGTTGGCTGAATAATGGTAAAACCCTTTTTAAATAAGGCTTTTGACCTGTTAAAATCCGATGTTCATGCTGCGAAAATCGGATTGGGATCCTCAAAAACCTTGCATTATCCTTCTTGTAGTACATAAACTGGTACGAAAAGAGAGGGCAACAAAGCCTGAAACGACCGGCTACTGACTCCTGACGACCGGATCCTAACCCCACCAACAAACTTTTTCAGCAGACCCTAGTTAATTGTGCTGAAAAGTTGTCTCTTTTGTGTCTTTAAACGCAAAGAGATTGTTCAATTGAAATCAAATCCAGAACCTAGTTCAATCTTAGGAATTTTTGCTATTGGTGGACTGGGATTAACCCAACTTTGCAAGAAACGCCAATAAACTTAACTTAGGGTGGGTTCTGCTCACCCTATTTCCTTTTATTCTAAAGTCCTTAAAAAAGGCATGATTGCTCTCCTTCTCATATTAATTAAGAGATAAAGAGTCATTAACTAACTGTTGAAATTCCTCCAATGAATTAATAGTAATACTGGGAACAAAAAGACTCTCTAAGACAGATACATCCTCAATTTGGTTAATCGTTTCAATCAGGGAATTAGGAATCTTCCCAAAACGACTTTGTAAAGCCAAAATGATATGTTTTTGGTTAGTTAATTTAGCTCCTTCTTCGAGAGCCATTTCTTCTATGGTACTTAAAAAAGGCATGATTGCTCTCCTTCTCATATTAATTAAGAGATAAAGAGTCATTAACTAGCTGTTGAAATTCCTCCAATGAATTAATAGTAATACTGGGAACAAAAAGACTCTCTAAGACAGATACATCCTCAATTTGGTTAATCGTTTCAATCAGGGAATTAGGAATCTCCCCAAAACGACTTTGTAAAGCTAAAATAATATACTTTTGGCTAGTTAATTTAGCTCCTTCTTCGAGAGCCATTTCTTCTATGGTGCTTAAAAAAGGCATTTTGTTTTCCTCCTCGTATTGACTGAGTTTTGTTTTAAAGTTAAGTTGAAGTTGCGGGGGTAAGGTCATCATTTTATCAATGAATTTCCCTAGATTGATAATCTCAAACTTGGTTAATCCCCTTTGATATAAACCTCTGACTAAGTTCCACTTCCATTGTTCACGCTCCCTGAGATTATTAGTCGTAGCCTTAGTTTTTAGGTGTGCCATGACTATTATAGCCCAAATATTCTCACTTTGTTCTAAGTCTTCCCATTGATAATCCAATAATTTGACCATTAAAAAATCGACTCTCACTTGACTTCCCCCTAACCCATATTGATAAAAATCAGGTCGCCAAGACCTACTTTCATCCCCTAAAATAGCTAAACTAATAACAGGTTTATGGTACAAATCAAAGGCTCGATAATTATAAATAAACATTCGTTGAGGGAATTTTAGATCATATTGACTTTGGACTTCAATATGAATTAAAAGCCAGATTTCCTGATTATCTAATAACCAAACTTTCAATAATTTATCAGCATAGCGTTGCTCAGTTTCCGCAGCTGCCGTAATTTGTTCTAATTCTTTATCAAGGGAAATAGGGGTTTGATTCCAGTCAATTTCTTCATAAATATTGGGATAAAAGAAGCTTAAAAACTCTGCCAAATAAGTGCTAATCGCTTCTTTCCATGTTTTGTCGTAATTAGCTGTCACCTCAGCCATGCCTTTTCCACCTAATTGCTATATAATAAATAATATCCTAATCTTTCAAAAACAATGGACAATTCTAACCCTACTCCTATCCCCTGCGAAAATAGTGATACTTCTTCCTTAGAAACCGCTAACCACAAACCCTTTTGGAAAGCTATTGTGGAAATTGGTGAAAAAGTTCCCATTGAAGAGTGGAACAAATTACCTAAAGATTTTGCTCGCAATTTTGAACATTATATGTATGGCGCACCCAGAGACGAGGATTACGAAGACGAATGAGAAAGATTTTTTTAGATACTGCTTATCTTCAAGCACTGGTTGACACTCGTGATAGTTTACATCAATCTTCTGTAGCTATTACCGACGAGTTAGATATATTTCTATCTGTTACTAGCGAAATGGTGTTAACTGAACTACTCAATGCCTTATCTGGAAGGGGTGGGTATTTAAGGGATGCCGCCCTAGATATTGTGGATAAATTACACCAAGACTCATCAGTAGAAATTATCCCTCAAACCTCTCAGTTATTTGCTGAAGCATTGCTATTTTATCGCCAAAGACGAGATAAAAGCTATAGCTTAACAGATTGTGCTTCGATGTTGATTATGAGACAACAAAATATCTCCGATGTTTTAACTTTTGATCGCCATTTTCAACAAGAAGGATTTAATGCACTACTGAGAAATTAGGAGGTAAAATAACTAATTGACTTTCTGAGCTACTTCTGCTAAACAATCAAAGTGACGACCATATTTAACAATAATCGTCATCGATCCTCGATAATCAATTAACCCTGTCATTACCGCTTTAACTGCACCAATTTCTTGATTAACAAATCGTTCCCAATTCTCTCTAGTTGCTGAAAAAATTGGTAAAGATTCATCCATTTCTTCAATCAGTTCTAAACTAACAATCTGACCCTGATCATCCCATTCTGAACAAACAGAAACCCCCTGACGATCACTAAACCAAAGAATTACTTTTCCCAATTTAGTGAACTTTTTACCTAAGTTTTCTTGTTCGTTCCATGTCGTTTGATAGGCAGACCACCATTCTTGAGAAAAACGAGTTAACGGTTGATTCATGAGGTATAATCAGAAAATAAAAAACTTGTGTTTAGTTTACCATTATCAGGATAACCTATGATCATCTTAAAATTCCTACTTTATGCCCCTCAGGGTAAGCGCAATCCTTGACAAAATGAACTTTATATGGGTTGCCTACCCAGAGCGCAATCCAGACATATTTGAGTAGAATTTGTCATCGCAGTTGAGTTCGTAACCATTCTGATTGACTGGTATGATTGCAAATGTCTAGAGGGCAAGCAGCTGACAAAATTTATCAATTGTCAATAGCGTTCTTTTAAAACCGTTGTTAATCTCGAAAAATCGCTAAATAGTCATTATGAAAGCCTACGAATATCATCCCATTGTCAGTTTTCAAGAAACTAACTTAGTCGGTAATGTTTATTATGCCAATTATGTGCAATGGCAAGGTCGTTGTCGAGAAATGTTTCTCAAAGATAATGCCCCAGATATTATCACAGAATTATGCCAAGGATTAGCCTTAGTAACGGTTCGAGTATCCTGTGAGTATCTGTCCGAATTATTTGCCTTTGATCATGTTATTATTCGGATGCGTTTAGGAGAGATTAAACAAAACCGAATTACCATGTTATTTGAATATTGGCGAGTGACTGATGAAGGGGAAGAATTAGTGGCAAAAGGGGAACAACAGACGGCCTGTATGCGACGAGAGGATGGTGAAACCAGACCCACTCCAATTCCCGCTCAACTGAAATTAGCTTTAGAGAAATATCACATCGCGAGCTAAAGGATAATTCTAGGAATGTGAGATAAAAATAACCGATAAAAAATGACTCTCCTAGACTGGTTATAGACAATTAGTGGTTTAAATGAGCTTAACCCGAAACTTCCGCCGCTTTCATTTATCCCAGTATGAGCCGACTCCTGTTGAGGCGGCTTGCCTAGATGACCACAGTACCCGCAAACCTTTTCAAACATCCTCTAAAAAATATCGGCAGGATCGGCATATTGGAGCTTATTAATAGCCGTGGCTCCAGCAATCAAGGACATGAGCAAGGTTAAGCCAAAGACGAATATTGCTCTAGTAGGGGTCATTTCAATGGGAAGTAAGGTGTATTTTTGGGTAAAATAATACTGAATCATCCCTAATAAAAAGCCAGGAATATAACCCAATACTGCAATAATCAGAGCTTGCTGAAAGACGAGCCACAGAAGATAACGATTGTGATATCCCATTGCTTTTAGAGTTGCATATTCTGCTAAGTGTTCTGCAACATTGGTATAAAGAATTTGATAAACAACCACAATCCCGACCACTAATCCTAAAAATACCCCCAAATTAAAAATAAAACCAATAGCTGTACTGGTTGCCCAATAATTTTTTTCAAAGTTAATAAACTCTTGCTTGCTTAATATTTTGACATCTTTCGGCAAATATTTCTTTAACTTTTTGAGTAAGGATTGCCGATCAATATCTGGTTGAAACTTAATTAAGCCAATATCAATGAACCGAGATGAACGATTCTGAAATATTCTTAAAAAGTTAGAGTAGCTCATTAATAAGTTACCATCGGAACCAAAAGATGTCCCTAATTCAAAGAGACCAACCACTTCTATTTTTCGATTATTACCAGAATTTCCCACCTCGGTAATAATAGTTTTACCCTTCTGGAAATCTTCGGCAATATTTCCAAACTCACTACGAGAATTTTGGTCAAATAAGGTGGTATATTTTAGCTTTAATTTTTGCCAATTTTCTTTGATTCCCACAGCCTTAAATGCTTGATATCTTAAATCAATTCCAATTACAAAAATATTACGCCAATAGTTTTTTGTATCGGGATTTTTCCATTGAGCATAGCCTACATAGATTGGACTGACTAATTCCACTTCATTAAAGGATAAGATTTGTAATAGTCTTCGCTCACTAAAACTTTCCATGGCAATTAAGGACGTAGAACGAGGACTAATCAGGAAAGCATCACCTTCTAAACTATTATGTAAATGAACAGCACTCTCAAATAAAGCATCTCGAATTCCCAACTGCATAAAAATAATCACAGTGGAAAAAATAATACCAGATAGTGCAACAATTAAACGAGTTCTTTTATGAGCTAATTGTAACCAAGCAGTAGGAATATTCATCTTCTGAATGAGTTATTTAGTTAGGATGAATGATCACATTAACCTTTAAGTTAGTTAACCGATTAACTTTAGCACTAGAGCGATGATCTAAGCTAATTTTTACCTCGACGACTCTAGCATCTGTATCGACAACAGGATCGGTTCCTAAAACATCTTGTCGTCCCACTTTCCAACCTATTTCTTCCACAGTTCCCTCTAAATCTCCGAGCATTTTATCGGTTTTTATCGTTACAGATTGACCTAATTTAACTCGACTAATATCGGTTTCATACACTTCTGCTGTCACATACATTTTTTGGATGTTTCCCAATTCTAAAATCCCTTCATTTTTCACTAATTCTCCAGGAAAAGTATTAATTTTTAAAATTATTCCTGCATGGGGCGCACGCACATAGGATAATTCTAATTCCGCCTGAGCGCGTTCTACATTAGCCTTAGCTGTCATTACTTCATCTTGAGCAATTTGAAGATCAACAGGACGAATTTCCGTAACTGCACTTAACATAGCTTGGTTTTCTTGAATTTGTTGTTCTAAAGTATTAAGAGTTCGTTGTAGATTGGCTCTGGCTTCCTGAATTTTTTGTTCTAAGGTAGTCGTAATGCGTTGCAAGTTAGCCTCAGCTTCTTGGAGTCTTTTTTGTGTAGTTGTCGCCTCTAAACAAAATCGCTCTTTTTCCCCTTGAGAAACTGCACCATTACGGTATAAAGATTGATAACGTTGACAATCTGTGAGAGAATTATTCAATTCTGCTTTAATTCTTTCAACGGTAGCTTTTTGTCCTAGTTTTTCCCCTTCAAGTTCCGATTCCAAACTAGAGATCGCTGCTGTTTGCCTCATTATTTGTCCCTCTAATTCCGCTTTGCTTTGACGCATACGGGAATCTTGAGCCATAATTTCGCCTTTTTTTGCCCCTTCTCTCACTTTTTCGAGTTTAGATGCTGCTAAACCCAGATTTGCTTGAGCTTGTTTCAGGGCTGCTCGCAAACGGGCATTATTATCTAAAATAGCCATAATTTCGCCTTTTTCAACTTTTTCTCCCTGTTTTACCAGTATTTTATCTACTCTACTTCCTTCCAAAAAGGCAGTAGCTGATATTTGAGTAATTCCACCTTGGGGTTCAAGATAACCAAGGGCAGCAACAGCTTCGGGAGTATCAGGAGAAACCGTCGGGGAAATCGATAACTGGGAAGCTTTCAAGGATGATTCTGGTCTAAAATAGAAGATAATAACGGTTGTTCCCAAGCTAAATCCCATAAAAGCTCCTAAAAGACCCCAAAACCAATATTTTAAAGAATAGGAATTTTGAAGGCGAAAGTTAGCCATTGTTGTTAACAGGGATAAGGATTCATCAAATAAACTTTGTTTAAGGTAACATGAGGTCATATCTTCGGCCTCCCATCAAGGGTTGTCAACTTTGTCAACTTTTTTTAACAATGGCATCTAATTTCTCAGGCACACCCTTCGAGCATCCTGCTGTCAATTTTGATCACAAATTTTCTCCTAGGCAGGTAAATCGTTTTCCACAACGATTGTTGCTCCTTTCACCCCAAGCGGCAACCTTTAATCAGCGTGGATTCATCTGTGATCCGCAAAGCCGCAGCCCGGCTGTTCAGCCTCAAAAACAGATATATTTGGAAACGATCGGGCAAACTTTTATCTATGGCTATAATGCAGCAATTATGGCTCATTCTCTCACGGACTTGTTTCCTCTTCTTGAAGGTGTCACGCTCAATTTGAGAGGATTTGCTTATGAAGGGGCAGCGATGGCTTTATCGAAAATTTGGGTTAAAACCCCGTCGTTTTACGACGGCTTTTCTTGATCTTTAATATAGCACTTAAGAACTTCCAGGGTTGCACCTCTCAGTTATCAGTGATCAGTTATCAGTTATCAGTGGGTAAGTCATCAGTTATCAGATGTGAGTTTTTAAGTGTGCAGTATTAAATAGAATTTTCCTACTGTATTTTTACTGATTACTGTTTACTGATT
>VYKO01000106.1_pt1 | contig 10948 bp, 4 predicted proteins | sample 5114561 | NCBI WGS metagenome assembly VYKO01 (sample SAMN12291811, study PRJNA351875) | freshwater metagenome | isolation source: freshwater lake | place: USA: Michigan, Baseline Lake | collected 2011-08-08 | reverse complement strand
GTTAAGTATTGATGATGTCGAAGTATTAGGAGAAGCTTTATTCGATTTCTCTACGGTTGAAGATTTAATCAATTGGTTAAATACTTTAACTGCTTAGTTTACGTTAGCGATCGCATCTTCGCAACAACCCGCTAAAATTGTCATTATCAGGGAGTAATTGAGAACCACAGAAAACGGGTGTCTCGGAGAAACCCGTTTTCTGTGGGGTTGTATTAGTGGAAAGAGAAAGGTTAACACGGAAAGTATCCCCCTCGCCATCACCCGCTACAATTGTCATTGTCAGGAAGTAATTGAGAGATAAGCTTCATCTCAACATCATAATCCCCCCCAATCTCACGGTATTATCGAGAAAAGGGGTTTCTTGAAGAAACCCCTTTTCTGGACTTGTGGCGATTGTTCCCTTGAATCAGTGAACAGTGGCTAGGGTTGAGATTCCCGAATTTTTGTCAAAATTTAACTCAAATGATCCGCTTTTTCCACTTTTATGGATTTAATACCAATTCTCTAAATACCAACTACAGATAGAGCATCCAGGATATAACCTCGTCCAACAATTGAAGCAATTACCTCTTTGTTCATTTCTTCGAGTCGTTGACCAATTAACAAACGTAATTCCTCTAAGTCTCTAGGTAGTTTCCATCTCAATCCTTTTTTTAGATATTGCCAAATCTGTTCAATTGGATTAGATTCTGGGCAATGTGGTGGCTGAAACATGAGAATAATGTTGTCAGGTATTTTCAGTTTTTTTGCCTTATGAAACCTGCCATTATCTAACTGTATTATCAAAATACTATCGGCAAAATATTCAGAAACTAATTCTAAAAATATTTGAAAACATTGACTGTTTAAATGAGTGAATTCGTAAAAAAATGCTCTCCTGTCTTCGGCTCTACCACCCCATAGATATACGTTGCTTGAAATTGACCCTGCACTTTCCCGTAAGGTTTTACCCCTTTTGCTGTTATTTTTCTCCCGCTGATTGTTTTCAGTCCCAGACGAGCTTCATCTTCACATAAAAAGCGAATTTTTCCTGTATTACTCATCATTGTCATCGCCACCCAACTCAGCATTGCCAAATTTTCTAGGAGTTTTTTTTAAATCTTCTAACCTTTCTTCTGATTGTTCTAGGCTTTTTGGTCTGGCTATTTTTGGAGACGCTTTTAGCCGATAATATACTAATTTGTGTACGGTTTTGTACTTGGCTTCTATCCCTAATTTTTCCTCTAACCATTCACAAATCTCCCCATAACTATCAAATCCTTCCTTTTCTTTTAATCTTTTTTCTAAGGCTTTTTCTGCCCACTGAGGAACTTTTCTTGGTCTTCCTGTACTGACTTTTTTAGACAATAATTTTTCTAGTCCTCCTTGACGATATTTCCCTAACCAATCTTGTACAGTTACTCTATTTCTTCCTAGCATTTCCGCGGCTTCTGTCACCGTTTTTGCCTTTTTTGTCTTTAACAAGTACAATACTTGTATTCTTTCTTTTCCTGAACCAGTTTTTTCTTGTCTAAGCAGTTCCTTGAGTTCTGCTTCACTTTCAGATATTTCTATCTTATAAACTCCTGCCATATTTTTCCTTTAACTCTACTAATATGATATTCTAGCCTATCTGTAGTCACATTTTGGAGAATTGGTATAATGTCCACTTTTTTCGGAAAGTCTTGTAAAGAAATATTACAATCTTTAATCTGGGCTTGACATATTTGGGCAAGTCAATATATTATTCAGCCGAAAGTGGGTTATATGGAGATAAACGATGGCTGCCGACTTGATTGGGTATTCCCCGTATGATAATGCAACGTTTCGCCTATCACCACAGCCGATCTCATGGGGTGAGATGGCCACTGTAACTGTCTATATTGCAAATATTGGCAATACAGCAAGTGGCGAGTTTGCACTCGGCCTGTATTTGTCAACAGACTCAACAATAACCACAGCGGATACTTTTCTGGGCAGTGTAAACCTCCCGCCGATAAGCGCAGAATATTGGAATCGGTGGAATCTTAATTTCCAGATGCCATCGTCACGGCCAGCAGGGCCGATTGGCAATTACCACCTTGGCATGATACTGGACTTAAATAATGTGGTGCCTGAAAATAATGAGTCGAACAATAGCAATCAAGGCGGCGGACGTGACTTGGTTGCTGTGTCGGTGTTGCCACCAGTGGCAAGCGTTGCTGATTCCGTTGGCTCATCAACTGACAAGGCAATGAGTTTTGGCTCAATTGTTAATGATGGCAAGGGAAATGCGTCGGTTTCCTATGCTGTGACCCTCAATAATTCTGCTGCTAAATCCCTTCTCAAGATACCTCAGAATGGTGTTCGTCTGTCATCAGGCACTAATTTCAAGATTGGCAGCATACTCAGCAATAAGCTCTCCCAAGCGGTTAATGTTTCAACCGGCAGTAGTCTTATCGCTGCCAACAGTTCTGAAACCTGGACAATCGTTGTGACTTTTGATCCAACGGCCAATGGCAATCTGAGCGATACGTTGATCATTGAGACAGATGATCCCGTTAATCCCACCATCAATGTGGCTCTCAGCGGTGTTGGCATAGGGAAAGGCAACTTAGTCATCTCTGATTCGGTCAATCCTACAAATGACCAAAAAATTGATTTTGGCAATACTGCTGTTGATGGAGCGGGTGGACTTTTGAGGACAGCGACACTCACGCTTGCGAACAGCGGGAGTGGTCCATTAACAATCAATCAGAACAGCATCAGCGTTCCAGCCGGGCCATTTTCAATAGCAGGCATTGTCAGCAATACCCAAGGTGCGATCAATCTTGCGACAGGAGCCAAGACACTCGCAGCGGCAAATGGGGAGACTTGGACCGTAACACTCCAGTTTGATCCGATCGCAACGGGACTGATTCAACAAACACTAAGTATTCTTAGTAACGACCCGGATTCGCCGACCTCGAACGTCACGCTCATTGGCACCGGCCTCACTCCAGCCAAGATTGTTGTCAATGACTCTGTATTGCCAGATAATGATCGGGATGTTGCCTTTGGCTCGGTTCATGCCGATGGCGTAAATCGGCAATTGGCTAGGCAAATCGTAACGCTGAAGAACGAGGGACAGATGCCGTTAGTCGTTAATCAAAACGGCTTGTCGCTTCTGACGGGTACGCAGTTTCGGATCGAATCGTTAACCAGCAGCATATCCGGCGATGTTAACCTGGCAAGCGGAAGCGCGACAATTGCTCCCAATTCTACTGAAACATGGACCGTCAAACTTCTGTTTGATCCGGGTTTATTTGGCTCGCTGACGGATACCTTGCGTATCCAGTCAAATGATCTTACGTCTCCTCTGACTTCGGTCAGTTTGAGGGGTACTGGACTCAATCAATCCTCTCTGCTGATCACCGATAGCGATCCGCCCGACAACGATCTATCGCAGTCGTTTTCAGCAGTCCTCAACGATGGCTCTGGTGGGAGGAAAGCCGCGAAGACACTTCAGTTAACGAATATCGGCAATCAAGATCTCTTGGTTAGCCCAAACGGAATCACACTTTTAGATGGAACAAACTTCCGCGTCGCCTCCATCGTTTCCTCGACAGCCGGAGCCATCAATCTCAGTTCTGGCGGTAAGACACTTCAGGCTCGTTCTGCGGAAACCTGGACGGTAAATCTGGAATTTGATCCCACAACAACTGGGCCGCTCAGTGATACTTTGCGAATCTTATCCAATGATCCGTTGTCTCCGGCAACGTCGATCGCCCTCAGCGGTGTTGGAGCAGTTCCGCAAATCACCACGACTTCACCGAGCCAAGTATTGAATGCCTCGGCAGGTAATGTTTACACCATTGATTGGGTTGGTCAATTCGCACCGGGCAATGGAGTCTATTCGATTTATTATGATACGGACACGAATCCGGGATCGGGTCTCGTTCCGATCGCCACTGATTTAGCGCAGAACATTTCATCCTATCGATGGCAGGTGCCAACCAGTCTGGTGGGCGGAACCTACAACATCTATGTCGCGATGAATGAAGCCGGATACCCTGGGGTAAAGGCTGGAGACTACGCCGACGGTTCGATTGTCATCAATACAACGGGAACCGATCGGCTGATGTCGGCTCCCGTTACTGATGCAGCCGTCTATACGCTCACGACACGGGTTAATGGAGTTGAAATCAACTCCACCGAAGCATTAGCACCGGGATCGAACAAGCTCTATCAAACCATAGACGGAGCAACCCGTGAGTATCGGATCGATCGAGTTGCCACGCTGGTGGACGCGGATCATACCGATTATGACAATTTGGGGAATGTCATTGGCACGACGGATTCAGACGGACGTAAGACAGTTTATCAGTACGATCTCCTCTCGCGATTGAACCGAGTGGAGTATGCCGATGGAGAGAACGTTGACTATACCTATGATGTCGCTGGAAATCTGCTTTCGATGCGCGATGCAACGGGATGGCAGTTATATACATACGACACTCGCGATCGCCTGACCGGTGTTACCTATTCGCCGACTAACAATTCCACCGATCCAGCCGCCTTGCGAATTGGTTACGAGTACGACCTGACCGATCGCCTGACGGCCTTGGTATATCCAAGCGGTAAGCGCGTTGAGTATGGTTACACGGCGGCTGGAAATCTCAATCGCGTTACGGAGAAAAGTGCGGGACAAACCGATTTGGTGACGACCTATTCCTATAACTCGACAACCGGTCTGCTCACCAAGATGACGCGGCCGAACAATACGGAAACCATCTACGGATATGATGCCAATGGTCGTCTGAATGATATCCATCACAAGCGGACTAGCACGCAAGCGACGGTGTTGCGCTACGCCTATACGCTCGATGCGGCAGGGAGACGCACTGGCGTGGTGGTGACTTCTGAAACGGGGGTACGTGCTGAAAAGTATGTTTACGACGATTTCAATCGCTTGACTGAGGTGACGTACTCGGATGACAACGGCACGATTGATGGGATTGATCGTGTTGTGCGCTATGGCTATGACAAGAATGACAGGCGCTTGACGCAAACGACCTTTGCTAATGGGATAAGCGCAGGAGCAACCGAAACATTGACTTATGGCTATGGATTTGAGAATCGTTTGCTCACGGTTACTGATCAGAATGGAGTTGTGCAGGAACGTTTCTCCTATGATCAGCAAGGCAATCAGGTACAGAAGATCACACCGTCTAAATCCATACAATATGCCTATAATTCCCGCAACTTACTAACAGCAGTTGATGATGGATTGTCCTACATCCAATATGTGTATGACGGTGCTGGTCGCCGTGTGGCGGAAATCATCGATGGTACAACAAATCGCCTGATCAATGACCCATCAAAATCGATTTTTCAAGTCTTAGAAGAGCGGCAACAGAACGGCTCTATTGTCGCAGATTATTCCTATGGGCTAGAGCGAGTTGGCGGTATGATCAGCGGCCAAACCAGCCAATTGTTCTACTTATCAGATTCTCTAGGAAGCGTGGGGGCTTTAGCCAATCGTGATGGCGCAACTGTTGATACTTATCGTTATGATGTTTTTGGTGGCTTGAGGAGCGGCGCTCGCTCAACATCTAATTCTTTTCTATTTACAGGCGAACGGTTTTCTGAAAAGACCGGCAGCATCTATCTTCGGAACAGAGAATATGATGTAAAAGCAGGTGGTTTTCTGCAAAAAGATCCATTAGGTTTTGTTGATGGTCCGTCACAATATTCTTACGGCAAAGCGAATCCCATAACAAATATAGATCCTCTAGGAACTGATACAAAGCCAACCGACCATAGTTGGTTAAGCAGAACATTTGGGACTCCATTGGATAACTTAACGTTCGGTTATTATTCCGGGACACAAGCAATAGGATACTCTGATCAGGATCTCGCTAATCAAATCAAATTGCGAGACAAAGACCCAAACGTAGCCTATGTTTCGCCAGAAAAGCTTTCTTTGCTCGACAAGTTTAATCCGTGGCAGGCAAATGCAGTAAGACATGACACCGCAATCGCGCAAAGAACAATCGAAACTGACAATAAATCAACTTTTAGCACCCTAACTGATCCCGTTATCGTTGCCGCACACCGCGATCTGCTGTCAACGTTTGCGACAAGTCCGGTTAACGCAACGGTCAATGTGCTTGGACATGGAGCCAATATCCTGCTACGACCTATTCAGCGGGTATTGGGTATAGAGGGTTTAGCCCAGAATCTGGAATTTGGTTTAGGTGTAGCAGCACGCGGCATCGATTTAATTCTGGGTGCCCCGTTCAGATTGCTGAGTGGAGTAGTAGATGCTATTTCTGGCTCTTCACCCAAGGCAACCTCCTTTAACCCTGGTGGTGTCCTGCTTGACAAAGCCGCTACATTGATTGATGCCAACCTTGATGACATCGCAGGTGCATCCTACGACCCAGCCACAGGCCAGCTTGTCTTCCTCGGATCGCAGAATCCCGGCACCCTTGCCAATGTGAACCTGGATTTATTTGCGACAGCCATTCAGTCGGTCTTTGGTTCCGCTGTGCCGCCTTATGTGACGCTAGATCCACCCGCGAAGCTGATTCAATCCAGTTTCAATCTAGGGAATGGGGATGGAGTGATCCTCAATGGCAAAACCGCATCAGTCCCGATCAAATACACTCCCTATACACCGACTGAAATCGATGATATGTCGTTGTCGTTCAAGATCAACGGCCAGCAGCAAACTGTCAGGCTCAATGGTTGGGTCATGAATGGGCAAGGTGGTCTCAATGCCAGTGCCGGTGGTCGCCCTGGCCAGGGATTGACCCTGTTTGGAGGCGTGTCCAATGGCCAAGGGCAAGCTACCTTGGCAAGCTCGGTCAGTGGCATCACCTACACCATGCCTGCCTTCGGCACTGATGTGATGAAACCTCAGTTCAACGCGGGAAATATCAATCTCAATGCTGGTAATTCGATTAATATCGGCAATTTCGGAGGCGGTGGGTATACATTTCTTCTAAGCCCTCAGACCCAAGATTCCACATGGACATTCTCCATCACCAACAACAGCGGATCTACTCAGACGATCTCCGATTTGCAACTCGTACCCGATCGACAACATCGTAAGTTTGGCGGTCGCGTGGACAACACTCGACTTGGCTGGATCATTGAAGAGGCTGATCGGGTGATGAAAGCCCTCGGCATCGGGAAAGATCATTTGACGGGCGCAACCTACAACAGCAGCACGCCCGACCTACCACCAGGGTATCAAAATCTTCTGGAGCGCTATCGCGATGCAGGTATATCTGGAAACTTCAACAATCGTTTCTGGTTTACGCCCAATGAACAAACCCTGAAACGTTTTATTGACCCCTCCAGCGGAGAAGCCACTGTTGTTTTTGATCGAGCGACCGTGAAGCTGAATACCGAAGCGCTGGTACTTGGCCAACCAGAAGATATCGTTGCGCGAAATTGGGCTGAATATTTTAATGCGAATTATGATGCGTTCGCGGCGAAAACTTTCCCAGTTTATGACCCCGATGACCCAACCCATACAAAAATCATCAACGTCAAGATTTTTGATGAACTGCGAAATGCGATGAAGGCAGTCTCGCTGGCTCGCTTCTTCAAAGACAATAACATTCCCCTTGATACATGGTGGCTCAACAGCTATCAGGCACCTGTTAAATATACCCCTCTTACGATTCCCACACTGACCAACTCGCTGCAAAACGGCGCGATTACATTAACGATGCACGGTGGGGTCTCGATCAAGACACCAAACGCCTACATCCCCGACGTAGTGGCCAAGTCGATCGCCGATGCTGTCAAGAACCAGCGACCTGCCGGATCTGGTGATCTGGCAGGCCAGTCGTGGAATGTGACTTCCGGCACAAGCTATGGAGGATTGAAGGCAGTTGCCACAACCCTAGACGATCGCAAACAAGATGCCAACATCACCCTCGCCGCAACCGACCTGACCTTCCCCAGTGCTGGTGGGCGACAGTTAGCCTTCAATCGCTTCTACAACAGCGGCTATCTGATTGACGATAACCTCGGACGCGGTTGGCGATCTGTTCAATACGATTTGCAATTCCAGTTACCCAGCTACGTGGACGATGCAGGGTTAATGCGTGACTCGACAGGGGCTTCCTTGAGCGTTTTCGGAGCCGATTCCGACACTCGCTTGCGATCTGGTGAACTTCGGATTTACGATCATGGCACAGGAACCTTGCTAGATTTCAACTCTTCCCTCTCGGCACGCTATGAGTTGGATGCTCAACAGAACCCGATCTTCCTTATTTCTGGATTGTCAGCGAATAAAGTTCCAACCTTTACGCCCGGAACCTATCGCGATGGCAGCAGCCTGACCCAAGATCCGTCGTCTTTTAATTACACACTGACTCGCTCCGATGGCAGCAAACTGGTGTTCAACTCCAATGGCAAATTACTTCAGGATATCGACAGCCGTGGGTACACGTTATCCTACAGCTATACAACTGCTGGCAAACTGAGCCAGATCGTGGATGGGACGAATCAGGCGATTCGTGTAACCTATGGGGCAAACGGACGCATCGACACGGTCATCGCTCCCGAACCAACTGGAAACGCTCAACGTAAGGCTCAGTATGTTTACGATACCGCAGGACGTTTGATTCGTGTCGATATTCAGGCCTTACAAGGAGATGGAGCTTACCTGACGACCCGTGACACGAAGTATGACTACAACACCGATAATCAACTAACAGGTATCACCGGACCCGACGGGGTCAAGACACTGACGGCGGCGATCGATCTCATGGGCCGACAAGACATCAGGCAAGATGCGCTCGGTAACATGGCAGATCTCAACTTTACACTCGATTCAACGACTGGCAACCGAACGACTCAGACCATTGATATGGGAACGAGTGGCCTCAATAGTGCAACGGCTCATGGACTGGCGGCAATCAAATACTTTGCACCCGGCTCCACCAGCGTGCAACAGTTCGATCCGACCGCACGGACGACCAAGACGGTCGATGCGTTGGGGAATGAAATCAAGCTCGGTTATTCAGGTGATTTGCAGGCACCTACTTCGATTACCTTGCCAACGCCCAATCGACCCGCGATCAGTGTGCAGCGCAATTCCCTAAGTCTTCCGACCCTAATTAACGATCCTGCAAATGTTGGCGCGACACCGATTCAGATCACTTACACGGCCGCAAACAAGCCGAATACGATCACTGACTCGAAGGGAAGGGTAACTAAGTACACCTACACCGCTTGGCATGATGTAGCCACTGTCACCATTGACTTCGGCACTCCGTTGTCCGCTACCACAACCTACAACTACAACTCTAATAAGTTGTTGGCGAGCATTGTCGATCCGCTTGGGCGGACTGTGCAGTCTTACGACTATGACGCATTTGGCAATATCACAAAACTGACGGATGCCGACGGTGTTGTGACGACAGTAACCTACGACACTCTCGGACGACTGAAGCGAATCTTCGATCCGCGCCTGACCGGTACGATCAAATTCACCGAATATTTTTACAATGACAACGATCAAGTCACGCGGATCGCCACGCCAACTGGAGACATTACCAATGTTTACGATCCCATTACCAAGCGGCTCGTATCAACGACCGATCTCACAGGCACTACGACACGATTTGACTACAACACGGCTGGTCAACTGATCAGTGAGACGCAAGTTTCATCGAGTGGGAACGCAGTCACACAGTATGAATATGATCGCCGTGGCGAATTGGTTGCGTTGACTGCTCCAGAAGGACATCGTACAGTGTTTCGATCTGATGTTTTGGGACGTTCAACAGATGTGATTGAAGACAATAATATTGCTCCAATTGCATCTGTTCGGGCCATTCCTGGCATTAGCACTAACACATTGGATGTGTTTGTTAAAGCAAATGAGCCGATAGTGGTTGCGTCGCTTAAGTATTGGCAAGAAGGTCAGAGCAATTCGAGTGCGATCACTCGAGACATCAGAGTTACAGATCAAACGGATCTCGTGTTTAATTTAACTAACATCGATCAGGTCAAGGACTATCGATATGAATTAACCCTAACAGATCGTGTCGGTCGAGATCAAACGCTTCCGCAAGCCATTCTGCCGGTGGACGCGATTATAAACCTAGCCGCTTCTTCGGCATCTGTCACAGAAGATGGCACGGCTAATCTGATCTACAACTTCTCCCGTATAGGTCCCACTACCAGCGCTCTGACGGTCAATTACAACGTCGGAGGGAGTGCTAACCTTAGCACAGATTACACTCAAACCGGTGCGGCCAGTTATACGGCAACCGCAGGGACAGTGACTTTCGCGGTTGGTTCATCCACTGCAACTGTAACAATTGACCCCACTGCTGATACAACTGTTGAACCTGATGAAACCGTCGCTTTAACTCTTGCGACTGGGACAGGTTATACAGTAGGTACGACTACCACAGTTACGGGGATTATTAATAATGATGACTTTTCCCAACTCTCCATCAATAATATTACCGTTGTGGAAGGTCAAGATAGTAATGCAACCCTCACTATCACTGTCAACAATCCAAATCCACAACAAATTAGCGTTAATTATGCTACTGCACCCGTTAACGCTACCGCCAATGTAGATTACACTAGCACGACTGGAACTCTCACGATTCCTGCTAATACTTCTACTGCTACTATTACCATTCCCATCCTCAATGATAACCTCAACGAAGCAAACGAAACTTTTGTCATTAACCTCAGTAATCCCGTCAATGCAACTCTTACCAATAATCAGGGAATTGTCACTATCAGCGACACCTTAACCGCTAATGTCACTACTACCCTACCCGCTAATGTCGAAAATCTGACCCTAACAGGAACCGCCAATATTAACGGTACAGGTAACGCCGCTAATAATATCCTGACGGGTAATAGTGGTAACAATACCCTCAATGGGGGTGAGGGGAATGATGTCCTCAATGGAGGTGCGGGAATTGATACCCTAATCGGTGGGTTAGGGAATGATACCTAT
>VYKO01000145.1_pt1 | contig 11107 bp, 14 predicted proteins | sample 5114561 | NCBI WGS metagenome assembly VYKO01 (sample SAMN12291811, study PRJNA351875) | freshwater metagenome | isolation source: freshwater lake | place: USA: Michigan, Baseline Lake | collected 2011-08-08 | reverse complement strand
CAGCGTCGGGTTTTGAAGGGTTGTCATCCGTTGTGATAATTGTACCAGAAGGCAATTGATAGCCTGTTAAATTCCCTTGTTTCCACCACCTCCAAGCCGTTCGATAACTTATTCTTGTTTTTTTTGCCTAGTCTGATAGTTTCGTGTTCACATATTACCATGCCTGGCTATATATGACTATATTTGTATTGAAACTTTACAATACTCGTTTTCTTCTGGATATCTGCCGGGTTGATAATCTTCCAAACCATCCAAAAGCCCAATATCATAATCTGCGTTAAAAGTCAATAAAATTCCCTTCACCCAGCCATCCCCCTCGGTCAGTCCGGGATAACCGAGGGCGGTAAGATGGTATAAATGCCCCTTTGTGTAGGCGGTTTTAGAGTTGATCACTTTTCCCGCACAGTAGGCAGAATAGTTACTCTCCTTAGGTTTCAGTGTTCCATAAACAAAGACTTCCATCATCGCTCCAATTGTGCCGCTACTCCTCCTAATAGGATATCGCGAACAAATTGACTGGCTAAAAGTTCGTGGGGAAAACCAAGGGAAATGGCGCTGATATTATCGAGTCGTTGCAGTTGTTCCCCAGTAAGGTTAAAATCCACACAGGCTAAATTATCCTGCAATTGGGACAATTTTCGAGCGCCAATGATAGGAATTACGGCGTTAGGCCGATTTCTTAGCCAATTTAATGCCACTTGTGCCGGTGATTTCTCAATTTCTCTGGCAATCTCTAGGACAGTCTCGGCAATTTTTAAATCGCGATCAAAAATTTGAAAAGGTTGGTCGGTCATGCTTAAACGTCCATCGACGGGATTGGGTTGATTATATTTTCCTGTTAAAACTCCTCCTCCCAGGGGACTCCAAGCTGTCACCCCGATATTTAATGCTTTGGCCATGGGCAATAATTCCCGTTCGGGGGTGCGTTCCTTGAGAGAATATTCTATTTGTAGTCCGATAAAGGGTGTCCATCCCCGCAGGGTGGCCAGGGTGTTCCCTTGGGAGACAATCCAAGCAGGACTGTCAGAAATGCCGATATAAAGCACTTTTCCCATCCTGACCAAATCATCGAAAGCGCGCATCACTTCTTCGATAGGAGTGAGAGAGTCCCAAAGATGAAGCCAGAGTAAATCGATGTAATCAGTACCTAAACGCTTTAAACTAGCTTCTACCGCTTGAAAGAGGTTTTTTCGATGATTTCCGCAAGCATTGACATCGCCGGGGCGCGTGTTGAGAGAATATTTCGTGGCGATTACCCATTTTTCTCGATCGCCCTTGACAAATTCCCCCACTAATGTTTCACTGGTTCCGTTAGTGTAGAGATTAGCAGTATCGAGAAAATTGCCGCCCGCTTCCGCAAAAGCCCGAAAAACCGCCCGACTTTCCTCTTTATCCGCTCCCCAACCCCAATCTTGCCCGAATGTCATCGTTCCTAGACATAGTTCCGAAACTCGCAGACCACTATTACCTAAAAGTTTGTAACGCATAATTAACTAAAATTTTGAATAAGAAGTTAATTATAATTGAATTTGATCGACATTTTTGCTAAGTACATTTGGTACAATTTTGACAAGTTAACCCTGGCCTTATTGGTTAATCATTTTAGATGTGTAATCAATTTTGCTTAGGTACTTAGCAGACTCAGGCTATTTAGAAACAGCCCAAGAACGCACTTCACCTAAAGTTACAGGAGTGCGATCGCTAACATCAATGGTAAAGCGAAATACTCGTTTAGCTCGCAGACCATTTTCGGGATCGAAGAATTTTAATTTCACATCCCAGCATTCACTTCCGTAGCGACAGAAGGGGCTTTTTTCTACTTCAATACTGTGTAATTCCATTCCCATTGCTACTGCTTGGGAGAAGGTTTGTACAGCTTGAAAAGCGTTAGTAGCCGCAAAATTTAAGGCGCGATCGCGTGCTATTTGTCCTAAATTTCGTAAGTCATAATAAATGCGATTCAAGAAACTGGTCAGAGAACGCCGCATCCTTGCTTCATCGGCGATTTCATGTTCCGCGCTAACAGTTTCTATCGCTGATTCAATCAAAGTATTAACTTTCCAGCCATACATTCCTCGCGGACTATTAACTTTGATGACCGGAACAATTTGACCAGAAAATAGTTTCACAGTTTCATCGGTAAGAATGCCCGGAATACTCACTCTTTCAACATAATCTTCGTCAGCTTCTGGCAATATTTGACCCGCTAACATATATTGCATGACTTGATAAATCTCAGCGGCAAAAGCTCCCACTGGTTTAATTGCATAGATGGGAGTTAGTTCTAAATTAACTGTCCAAATTAAAGACTTAGTTTCTGATAGATTACTTTCTAAATAATCTACCATTTGTCGTGCATCGTAGGGATTGGATGGTAATTCAATATTATCGATCGTGATGGTTGGCATTAACTGTTTAAAAGTATCCCGACGCGCTTCTGTTCCGAAATCATAACCTAAAGTTCCTAACACATAAACGAGGTTTGAGCGTTGACTAGGAACAACATTATTTAGGACAATATTGTTATGTGCTTGATGATTTTTTATTAATCCAGTTGAGGAAATATTTTCTGAAGCATTGCTAGGAGCGATCGCTGGTTGTCTTGTTGCTGCTGTTGAAATGGTTGCAGTTATTCCCTGATTCGCTATCTCGGTTGTATTAGATGGGATAACCGAGGTTGTCACTGTCATCGGAATTACTGCCGATTCTATGATATTATTCGACGAATTGTTATCCGCTTCAACAGTTTGTAATTTCTCTCCTGTCAGCAATTCATAAGCTCCAGAGATGTTGATTTTTCCTAACAGACAGCGTTCTGGTTCTTCTACTTCATTAGGATCACAGGGAATGGCACTATTAGTCAAGGCGGCTCTTACTGCTTCCGCATCAGGAGATAAACCCTGTTCTAATTGTAAACTCATTAATAAAGCGGCCGTTCCTGTCACAATTGGAGCAGCGCAGCTAGTCCCTTTTTTGCGGATAGGGTCATCAGTTCCGGGTTGAGATCCTAGAATATTCTCTCCGGGAGCAAGAATCCCTTGAGTCGCATATTTACCACCAAAATTACTGAATTTAAATGGCTCTCCTGTATCTTTCATCGCTCCTACTGTCAGGACATTTTCTAATACCGCAGGAACGCACCAACACTCTCCTTTATCATTACCACCAGGAGCAATAACGAGTATATTATTATCCTGTGCTTGACGAATCGCTTTATCAATAAATTCGTGAGCTAATCCGCTTTGAGTTGGGTGACAAGCGGCACAATGGATAATATTCACTCCCTGTTCAATTGCGTTACTAATCGCACGAGAAAGATTGAGAGGATTGATAAAATCGTCATTCCCATAAGCAATGGGAATATTAATCACCGTTGCGTTAGGAGCAATCCCTTCTACCGGTGAATCTGGCTGTCCACAAATGGTGCTGATAATATGGTTAGCATGGAAGCGCAAATGCAAACTGTGGCGGATATTTTCATCTGGAATCGCCTCCTTAAACATTTCCTCTTTTTCTTCATCACTTTTGCCACTTTTTTCTACATCTAAAAAGGCTTGTAAGTGTTGGGGATCGATGGGAAATTCTTCGGACCAATAAGGATTAATACGGGTAATATTTGCTCCTTGAAAACAGGCGCGATCTAAGTCAACTGGTCCATCAAGAACGGCGATTTTGATGCGTGGATCGCCTTTGGTATGGGAGCGAAGAGCGGTCATTCCGGGGATAGCATTGAGATCAGGCATAGTTTGTACAGATTTTCAAGAACAGTTATAGAATAAAAGCTAGATAACAAAAATAGGGGAATTAAAGATGAGTTCAATCACCCAAACGGTACAATCCTCAACCACAATTCAGGAACCTTCTGCAACGGTGTATTGCGATTCCCCTTTACCCGACCACACCCAACTCCCCGATAAAGATGGAAGTTTTGTGAAAAACTATCAAGAGCCTCCCCAAGCAGACCTTTTAACGGATACTATTACACCCCTTTTAGAACAATTACATCCTGATGGTAATTACTGCCTAGGTCGAGATTGTGGGATTTATTGGCGATTGCCAGAGCATCCAGAATCTCTAGAAAAGGGTGCTGTTGCTCCCGATTGGTTTTATGTTCCCCATGTCCCCACGACTATTGATGGTCAAGTTCGCCGTTCCTTTGTGATGTGGAAAGAAACCATTGAACCGGTTATTGCCTTAGAATTTGTCTCTGGCAATGGTGAAGAAGAACGGGATAAAACGCCTGTTAAGGGTAAATTTTGGATCTATGAGCGAGCGATTCAAATTCCTTTTTATGGAATTTATGAAGTTAACAAGGCCCAGATCGAGATGTATCAGTTAGTTAATGGTCGTTACCAAAAAATGACTCCTAATCAGCGCGGTCATTATCCTATTGTTCCTTTAAAGGTAGAGTTAGGAATTTGGCAAGGAGAATACCAAAATCAATTCTTTCCCTGGCTTCGCTGGTGGGATGGGGAAGGTAACTTGTTGTTAACTTCCCAGGAATCTACTGAACAGGAACGACAACGAGCCGAGCGGGAACGACAACGAGCCGAGCGCCTAGCGGAACAGTTAAGGGCATTAGGGATAGAACCTGAAGATTAAGGGAAGGTGTTTAACACCAAATTCGACCCCGACGAAACGGCGGATCATTGGGATTCGCCTTGCGGTCTTGGAACATCAATTTCCAGCGTCCGTAATCTTCTAACCCAGTTGCGGGAATATATTTAGCTTTAGGTTGAGTTGTTTCCTGTGGTTGAATGTTGGATTTTTTTGTTTCTGGTTGCTCAACATTCGGATTGGTTTCTGATTGCTTAGAACTTTTAGAGTCAGCCATTGTTTGATTTCCTTCAGTGTTTTTTGTTAGGTTTTAGAAGTCGATACTAATAACGAAAACCGCCAAAGGATGACATTTTTAGATAGCCATAGTGAGGGTATTGAAATTGTGCCGGATCGTTGTAGTTAGCCCCATGAACTAACTTAACCAAGATAGATACTAAATCTTCTCCATCGCCATGAACAATATCAACACATTCGTGGGGATGAATAAAATGGGGACGTTTGACGGGAGCAGACTGTTTGGGAAGTCTCATGGTTGTTTTGGGGTAAATAGATAGAGTTTAGGGGAGAGGACTAATAAGGAGAAGACCAGGAACGAACCTCGCCCAAGGTGACAGGAATTAGGTCACTCACATCTATAGTAAAACGGAAGACTTTACGAGCGCGGCGGCTATTTTCTGGGTCGAAGAATTTTAACTGTACATCCCAACAATCGCTATCCAGCCGACAGAAAGGACTCTTAGAAACATTAATACTATCTAACTCCATCCCTGCACCCACAGCCTCAGAAAAAGTTTGTGCTGCTTGGAAAGCATTGGTCGCGGCAAAATTGAGGGCGCGGTCTTGGGAAGTTTGCCCTAAATTGCGTAAATCGTAGTAGATGCGGTTGAGGAAACTACTCAAAGTCCGGCGCATTTGGCTTTCTTGGGCTTCTGTTTGTTCTGCACCAACAGCTTCTATTGCCGCACGGACTAAAGTATTAACGTGCCAACCATAAATTCCCCGGGGGCTATCCGGTTCAATGACGGGAACAACTTGTCCTGAGAACAGGCGTACTGTGCGCCCAGTAATCCGTCCCGGAATACTGACACGCTGGATATATTCGGGGCTGTCTTCCGCTTGCACTTGTCCCGAAAGCAGTTCCTGTAAAGCCGAATAGACTTCGCGGGAAAAAGAGCCGAGGGGTTCAATGGCGTAAATTGGGGTAAGTTCCAGGTTCAGGGTCCAGATTAAGGATTTGGCTTCTGAGAGGTTATCCGCTAAATAATCCACCATCTGGCGGGCATCGTAGGGATTAGAGGGAACTTCAATCCCTCCAATTACGGCGGTGGGCATCAGTTGTTTGAATGTGTCCCGACGGGCTTCTGTACCGAAATCATAGCCCAAAGTGCCAATGGCATAGACGATTCCACCAGCGGGTTCAGCAGCTTGGCTAGGGGTGACAGATTTAGTGGTAGTTTCAGGCATGGATACTCCTTGAGAGGTTGTTACAGGGTTGGGAATTTGGGCGGCAACAACGGGGATTGCCGGTGCGCTGGTTGCGGCACTCAGTTCGAGATTTTGGCGTTGAACCTCGGTGGTTTCAGGTGTACCACCGCAGCCGCAGCCGGAAGCTTCTACTGTTGCTTGGGTTTCTATGGTTTCGGACATGGTTTCTCCGGTTAGGTGTTTAATTGCCCCCGAAATGTTCAACAGGCCGGCTAAACATTTTGGTTCGTTTTCACTGTCTGCATATTGACAGGGAAGGGCGCTTTTTAGTAGTGCTTCCCTGACTGCGTGGGGATTAGGTGTTTCTCCCCGCTGCACTTGCAAACTGAGTAATAAAGCCGCTACTCCTGCTACGATGGGCGCAGCGAAGCTAGTGCCACTCATTTGTATTGTCCCGCCGCCCGGTTTTGCCCCTAAGATATTTTCTCCAGGGGCAAGGATGCCTTGATTTTGGTAGGTTTCCCCCCAATTACTAAAGTCGAGGGGATGCCCTCTAGCATCAACAGCACCCACTGCTAGGACAGCAGGAAGGGCGGCTGGAACATGGAGGCACTCGCAGCCATCATTTCCGGCAGCCGCAACGACAAGAATATTTCTCTGGCTACACATTTCAATGGCACGCTCTAGCCAGTCTTCTGCTTCTCCCATATCGGTGAGCGCCCCCCCACTAATACTAATAATGTGCGCTCCATTTTCGGCGGCTTGTTCAATCGCACGGGCTAAATCTAGTTGAGATAGTCGCCGTCGGTCATCGGAAAAAACTGGCACGAGTAAACCGTGACACTGAGGGGCAATTCCTTCGATTTCTGTATTAGGCTGTCCAAAAATTAAACTAGCAATATGAGTCCCATGGGTGGACATCTGCCCACTGGTTGCACCATGTAATACTAAGGTGGGCAGTCGAGTTAATTTTGCTGCCTGAAAACAGGGATGTTGAGTATCTACGACACCATCAAGAATGGCAACAGTAATCTCTGGGGAACCCTGGGTTAGTTTGTGTAATGCTTGCAATCCTGGAATCATAATTCTTATTCTGATATTTTTTTGACAAAAGATTTATGTTGGATTGTAGCTATTCCCAATTGTACAACTTCTAAAACCCTGGCTAAATTACCCGCTAATAAAGCATCTCTACCTAACCATAATCCAGGAAATATTTGAGAACATAATATTCCTTCTGCATTAGGTTCAAGTGTAACATATTTTTCGTCATTTAAGACAAACCAATCAAATTCTTCATCCAATACTCGCCAGACTAAATATTCTTGCACTTGATGGCAGCGATAAACCTTAAGCTTTTGATGCAAGTCAAGGGAGACGGTACTAGCAGCAATTTCCACGATTAATTCTGGCGCACCTTCGACATAGCCATCCTCACTAATAGTTGATTGTCCACCATTTTTAATTCTCAGCAGTGCATCGGGTTGAGGTTCATTATCAGCATCAAGGCGCACGGTACAATTGTCGCCTAATTCAATTCCTGGCGTACTTGACCAATAGTTACCTAACCAAGTGATAATACGAGCGTGAGGGTTGCCATGATTAGTAATTCTTAAGGGAGAAGCCATCAGATGAACAATTCCTTCAATGAGTTCGGCTTTTTTCAGATTTGGCATAGCATTATATCTGCGCTCAAATTCACAACGAGTGAGGTTGTCGCCATTTTCTAATAGTGGAATTGCTTGAGGAGATTTTGCTACAGTGGCTATCATATTAGTATTTCCTACTTGTCAATACATTGGTAATTTTAAGGTGAATCCAGGTAAAATTTCTTCTCCTGATAATGTTGCTGGTAATTCAATAATTTCTACAGATTGATTGGGGCGATAGATTTCTAACCTTTGGTTGGCAGGATCAATTAGCCACCCTAATTTTACACCATTTTCTCGATATTCTTGCATTTTTTCTTGTAGATATTTTAAGGGGTCGGTACGCGATCGCAATTCTATCACAAAATCTGGGCAAATTCTGGCAAATTTTTCTTGTTCTTCTATGGGTAAAGCGTGCCAGCGTTCATTGGCAATCCAAGCAACATCAGGAGAACGTTTCGCGCCATTGGGCAAGGTAAAGATAGTAGAAGAACTAAAAACTTTACCGAGTTGAGTTTGCCGATTCCAAATCACTAAATCAGCATTTAATTCTGATTCTCGATTGCCACTAATGGCTCCGATGGGAGGCATAATGATTAATTCTCCTTGGGCAGTTTGTTCGAGTCGCCAATCGTCATTAGCACAGCACAGTTGATAAAACTGTTCGTCACTTAAATTGGTGGTTTTCAGGTTTAAGATAATAGGTTCGTTGGTAATCATTATACTTTATTTTTAAAGTCAATATTTTTAGTTCTTGTTTTAGATTGATTGTCAGTTAATAGGTTTGATTGGGCAACCAAGAACGATCAAGTAATTGTTCTTGGGAGTAGGGGCATTCAGTAGGAAAAGTTACTAAATTAGTTGTTTTAATTTTAACAAAACCTAGCGCATCTTGATAGATAGAGGTTAATTCATCTTTTAAATACTTGCGGAGATTAGTCGTGATTGTTCGTCTCAGTTGAGTACGAAAGTTATAGATTTCTTCTTGCCGGTGAACAGCATTATATTCGGCTTCAGTTGTCCAATATTGCAGTAACAGCAAATGACGAATAATTTGCTCTAACAGACTAGCGACAGCATTTTTCTTCTCTCTACCCAAATCCTCTAACTCCTCAATTAAATTATCTAAATCTAGCTGTTGGAATTGATGATTTTTAAGTAAGTTAATAGTTTGTTCCAGCCATTCATCATCATCAACGTCATAGAGTTGTTTTAATTCATTTACTTCTATCATCAACATAAAATTTACTCCATCTTGAAGAATTTGTAATAATAAAGCCGAATATTCTCAATTCTCGTTTTTTCTAATTCTTTTTGAGTAGTACCTACCCACATATTAGGTAAAATATCTTGATGTTGATAAAAGCTGTGAACTCTTTGGGCTGTATCATTAATCTTAAAATAATTGGTTAAACCTTGACGATCTTTGAGATGATAGTAAAGCACTGGGTTATTATTTGCTTTTGATAAACCCGTGAAAAACACATTTGATCCTTGGAGAGGGTTTAAGACTGAATCAGGAAAATGTCGCCAGACTAAATTGATGGTTTCTGGTCTGAAAAAATCATCTTCTTGAAGTTCGGCATAAATTTCGATTTCACTTTTACCATTAAAGTAAAAATCAAAACCAATTAACTCAACAAATTCACTTAAATAATCACTGTCAGCAGCACCATCACTTAAAACGAAAGCAGTTTGTAGCTTTTCAGGATAATCTTTAATTCTAATGTGTATTTTTAAACTAGAATCAGCTAAATTAGTTCTTAAATCAAGTCCAGCACTGAGAACTTCTAGTTTGCTAAAGTCAAAGTTATGTCCTAAAAATTTCTGTAATAAGGAATAATCTAGTTGAACACCAACTCGGTTTTCAACTTGCCGAAAAAACAATCGCCTTCAACTTCCATAACAAAATCTTCAAACAGCCGCAGAGGATAAATCGGCTCAACATCAAAAGCTTGTTGATGATTACGGATAAATTGTATTCTTTGCTCTTTGAGAGAGTTTTTTTGAATCTCGGCAACTATCATGATTTCAAGATGTTAAAGGAAAAAATTATGTCAAGAAAATCTCGAAATTTACAAGCTGGTTATTCCTACCACGTCACCACACGCTGTAATAATCGTGAGTTTAAACTATCAAAGCGAGAGTGTCGGGAGGTGTTTCTTTATGCCATCAACAAGGCTTTGAGCAAATACAAGTTTAAGCTCTATGCTTTATGTATTATGTCTAACCATGTTCACTATCTGATTGAACCTGCTCAACCGCAAGATTTACCGAAAATTATGCACTTTCTTAATTGGTACACCGCGATGTGATCCCCCCGCCTTCGGCTTCCCCCCTTATCAAGGGGGGCTAGGGGGGATCGCACAGGACACTTTTGGGAAAAGCGCTATTTCTGCGATGGCTTTCCGCCTTCTGATACAGACAGGGCTTTAAATACCTTGCGCTACATCCACGGGAATCCAAAAGCAGCCAAAATGCGTTCTGGGTTCTTCTATGATTTCAGTAATTACGGCAGTTATGAACGCTTAACTGATGACGGCTTAACTCAATGGCATCCTGCTTTCTTAAAACTTGGTGACAGCTTAGAAGACTGTGCCAGAAAGTATAAAGGCTTCTGTCAGAGGTACAAACCGAAGGAGAAGACAACCCCAACCCGTTAACCCTGGGGTAGTAAGCTGTTGGCAGGGGTTCATCTCTCCTCGGCCAAGTCTTCTAGCACTTTTGAGCGAAGGAAAAAGGCAAGTGGGGAAAAACCCAACCTCTCCCCTGCTTCTCCCGCAGGTAACAGAAAGCCCTGAATTAACAAGGGTTGTACGTCAATTCATAGAGGCAAACCGCGCACCCTGGCAAGCAGAAAAAGACTTTTGACATGATTTGAAGTTCGTGCTAAGATCGGGAGCATTACTCCGCGTCGTCTCCCGCAAAAGGGATAACAGTGAAAACCACAAAAAATGGGGCGATCGCATTGCCATCACGAGAGACGGTAGCGGCATTTTCCCGTTGGACGGGAGCAGAGTTACGGGGTGTCAGTTTCTTGGTTTTCATGGTGGAATTTCCTCCAATTAGTTGGTTTTTCACAGTATGGCAAAACTGCCAATCCAAGTCAACAGTTTCTAGGTCAATTTTCGTTAAGAAAGAGTCAAGTTTGCGAATCACACTTTCTCCCTTATTCCCGCGTGCCAGGTAACAGAAAGCCCTGAATTAACAAGGGTTGTACGTCAATTCATAGAGGCAAACCGCGCACCCTGGCAAGCAGAAAAAGACTTTTGACATGATTTGAAGTTCGTGCTAGGATCGGGAACATTACTCCGCGTCGTCTCCCGCAAAAGGAGCCGGTACTATACCAAATTCGTGCGGGGCGATCGCATTGCCATCACGAGAGAGGGTAGCGGCATTTTCCCGTTGGACGGGAGCAGAGTTACGGGGTGTCAGTTTCTTGGTTTTCATGGTGGAATTTCCTCCAATCAGTT
>VYKO01000237.1_pt1 | contig 11186 bp, 9 predicted proteins | sample 5114561 | NCBI WGS metagenome assembly VYKO01 (sample SAMN12291811, study PRJNA351875) | freshwater metagenome | isolation source: freshwater lake | place: USA: Michigan, Baseline Lake | collected 2011-08-08 | reverse complement strand
CCGATTTTTTCTCGGTCAGCATCATTTAATCCGGTCATTGTCCTTGCCTCTGTTGATCAATTTCTTCTTCCTTTATATCCTGTTTTCAGTATTTCTGCAAAACTGAGATGCCCCCTCAGAAAATCGGGGCAGATTTTTATTTTGCTACTCCTTATCATTCTTGGTAGAGGGGGATTAAACGAGCATAATAAGGGACTATTAAGACAATTCTTGCCCAAGAAGACGAATTTTAAAATCCTGAAGCCAAAGGAGGTAGAAAGAGCCGTAAACTTAATTAACAATCGAGGTGGCTCCATAGCAGCTTAAGCTAGAGCTAGTAAATATAAATAGCACCCTGTTGATTGATGTTAAAGGTGGTATAACCGGGGGTACTCCCCGGAACTTTGGTGACAGTAATCGTGACTAAATTATCATCATTGACCTCTACGGCATAGATTAAACTAGAAGAATAGGGATCTGCGGCTGCATTAGCCCGATTAATCAGAATATATGCTGGAATTACCAAACCTCTTAGGTTTGTCTCCGTACCTGGAGATAATAATTGGGGAGAGGAATTAATATTGGCCGATAGGTCATAATTGAGGTCAATATCGGTTTGATTGATGATTTTAATCTCCACGGGACGACTCGTATTCACCCTAGCAACAGGCTGCCAAGGACCTGGTTGAAAGGTGGTAGCGGGGGGATTTTGAGCGGGTAAAGAGGGGGGAAAAGCTAATCCCAGACTGAAGACGAGGGAAAGAGTTAAAAAGCGATCGCATTTCATAGATGAATCCTGGTCTAGGGTTTTCATCCTATTTTAGGGGGGTATCTCCAGTGTTTTATACTTTAAGTAGAAGCTTTTGAAATTGTCTATAGCAGTGAGTCATCAGCTGTCAGGGGAATATCCGAAGCTTCCCTGATTTTGCTCTATAAACAAGGCTAAATACATCTATTTTTCCCTAGAAGTTTCCCTAGTAACCCCTATCAACGGTTTAATTTAGGTTGAGATTGATTATATGCCTACCATCGACATATCGGGAGTATCCCACAGTTACGAGTTATTTTCGCCCCGAGCGGATAAACCGGTTTTATTCTTTATACACGGTTGGCTGCTGAGTCGTCACTACTGGCAGCCTTTGGTAGATATTCTCTCCCCGGATTATCCCTGTCTAGTCTATGATCTCCGGGGCTTTGGCGACTCCCAAAAAATCACCTCTAACAGTCCTCCTAGCAGTTATAACCTTGAATCCTACTCCCAAGACGTTATTACCCTTCTTAACCGCTTAAACCTCGATGCTGCTTGGTTAGTTGGTCATTCCCTCGGTGGTAGTGTTGCTTTGTGGGCCGCGGATAGCTGTCCTGAACGGATTAAAGGGGTAATCTGTATGAATGCCGGCGGTGGCATCTATCTAAAGGAGGAATTTGAGCGATTTCGGGAAGCCGGAAGACAGATTTTACAGAGAAGACCGCCTTGGTTGCCCCGTGTTCCCTTTATTGATGTTTTATTCTCGCGGATGATGGTCAAGCAAACCCTAGGTAAAAAATGGGGCAAACAGCGCGTGATTGATTTTGTCCGGGCCGATTACCAAGCGGCCCTAGGGTCACTTTTGGAAACCACCACTATCAGCGAAGTTCATCTTTTACCCCAGATTGTCTCCCGTCTCCCGCAACCGGTCTATTTTCTGGCGGGGAAAGAGGATACGATTATGGAAGTTAAGTACGTTAACCATCTGGCCAGTTTTCATCCTTTGTTTGAAACTGGCAGCAACGTCATTGAGTTATCCAATTGTGGTCATTTTGCCATGCTGGAACAAACAGCAGAGGTAGCCCAAAAGATGATGGCTATTTTAACTGAATGTCAGCAGAAGTCCCTCGCTTGAGTGCGATGGCACGGGGCTTTTAAAGGGGCGAAGTAATTCGCCCCACACCCCCTCATGAATGCTGACTTTGTATCTAAACAATTCCTCAAAAACTATGTTATCATAATTATAGTTTCTTGATAACTCTTATGTACAAAGCGTACAAATTCAGACTTAAGCCTAATACTGAGCAAGAAATAGCCTGAGCAAAAAGCTTTGGTTGTTGTCGTTGGTTTTGGAATTATTCCCTGAATTTATGCCAAGAAACCTATAAAACCACAGGAAAAGGACTGACACGAAACTATATTCAGGGACTATTGCCTAGTCTCAAAAAAGAATATGATTGGTTGACAGATGCTTATTCCCAGTGCTTACAGGTTGTTGCTTTGAACTTATCGCAAGCTTATCAAAACGGCTCTTCGGTTTGTGTTATGCAATGGACGGGGGTTATAAGGGATGGAACCCTTATATATAAAGGCATTTAGCGATTTTTGTCAATTGTTTTTGCTCTAGAGCGAACTAATCAATTAAATCTCTTGCCAGATAAGGAAGCTCTCAACGATCTTGAGAGTAGTTCACATCAGCATCGCAGTTAGAACCTGTAGGTAGGGTCTGCTGAAAAAGTTTTTCGGTGGGGGTAGGAGTCAGGAGTGGATAATGCAAGGTTTTTGAAAGTCCCAATCCTATTTTCGCAGCATGAACATCGGACTTTAACAGGTCAAAAGCTTTATTTTAAAAGGGTTTTACCATTATTCAGCAAGCCCTAGGTAAGAGCATTCTTTAACTTTTCCAACAGTTTCTTAACTCCACAAACACTAAATCCGTTGAGTATAGGCTACTTATGAAGACAGGCAAAAGACACTCATGCAAAAGGCAAAAGTGGGAATAAATAATCAGTCTTTAATAACTGGATTTAGTATAAAAACTCAAATCTGATCCCCGATAGCTCTCTCGGAGTCTCGGAGTCTCCTACTTAATTTCTTAGGCCATAATTAAAACTCAATAACTTTAACCATAGGCGAGGATTGTCTTTTTCTAGCCAGCTTTGGGAGTTTTTTAACCATTGGGGAAACCAGGAACCAAAAAGCAGATTTTTGACTCCATCAAGGCTAAAATCGAGATAGGAACCCAACCAACGAATTAAATCCTGACTGCCAGCCATTTCTGCTATCCATAACAGTAAAGCGGGGTTTTTTCTGGCCGCTTTAATTGCTAAACGGCTAAAGGTCAACCAATCAGTTTTATCCTTAATAAAAGTTTCAGAAACCTCCGGCGGTTCGTCGGCCAATAAACCGAAAAATGTGTTTAACATGGCGTTAATTCTTTGGGGTGGTAAGGTTTTTCCCGTGGGAACCATCATTCCTTTAGAAAATAACCAAGTTACCGCCACATTACTTTGATAGGCCCGCACATTTTCTAGGTCTTTAGCTGTTAGTAAATCGTGTTTCAAGGCCAGATCCAAAAGATGGGTTAAGCGCTCTAAATTACGCACCAAAGAACCGAACCCAGTAAAAATTAAGGGTGATTGCAGGGAGGCGGCATCACCGATGGCTAAAAGGCGATCAAAGGAGACAATTCGATCTTTTTTTCCTGTGCTAAAATGCCCCGGTATATAACCAAAGGTTGGTTTTTTCCAAGTTAATTTTTCCGGATCACACTGTCGATATTCGGGCAAAATAGTAAAGAAATCTTCGTACATTTCCAACAGAGAACCGGGGTTATCGGGATGGACTTGATGATAGTGAAATAGATAGAAGGTTAATTCTCTTCCTTCCCCCGGAAATAATTCCCAAATTAGTTGTCTGCCTTTAGAAATATCGCCATGGGAATTTAAGACATCGCCATAGTGAGAATCCCACACCACCGGATCGAATCCTTCTACTACTGCCCCCACCGTCGGACAGACACTATCAAAGGCACGCACTCCGTTTAATTGCCAGGCAATGGCAGAAGCGGAACCCATAGCATCAATCAATAAACGGCCTTTTATCTGTTGAATTTCTCCACCATGATTAAGGGTGACAGTAACACTATTAGCAGTAATATCAGCCTTGATAAATTCCGTTTGATCGAGAATTTTACCGCCATGATCATGTATTTTTTTAGCGCAGGATTGCAGCAATTTATCGGAATTAATGGCGATATTTAAAACCGTGGGAGTATGGAGAATTTCGGCTTTCAGATGGGGGGGATTATTGCCATCAAAAAACTTATTAAAGCCATCGATGTATTCTTGGAAGATTAATTCCTCGAATTCCTCGGCAGTAAATAAGCCTAAATTAATTAAACTTTGAAACTCCGATCGAGAGATATTCCATTCCCGATTCATTCGTCCGAAAGGTAGTCTTTCTACTAAGAGGACTCGATAACCTAATTTGGCCATCTGTGCCGCATGAATTGCCCCCAAGGCACCACCAATATAAATTAAGTCGTAGGCGATGGGATGCTCATTTTCCTCGCTGCTAGAGAAAATTACCGGCCGCGGTTGTTGGGGATTTTTGGCACTGTCGCGCCAACGTTTTTCCCACCAATACAAACGTTCTAGATCCGCCTCCCCTTGCGGCATTTTGCGGAAGTAGTGAACCGTTAGGGGATAGTCCGCTTCTAAATCTGTAAAAATTGAGTGATTTTTTCCATCGATGTTTGGTATCGTGTGATACTGCGGCGGAAAACGCTTTTGTAAAGCTCGATCGATCTGCTGAGTCAGGGATGTTTCTTGAGAATGCGATCGCTGACCCCAGCGGAAAACTTTTAAATAAGTAGTCCGTTGCAGCGTCCAGACAAAGATCGACAATTCGATCGCCTCCGATAAGCGCAATCTCACCCCGTTAGGTGTATTTGTCTTGACACCGCTGGCGGGTTGCCAATCGGATTGTAACCACTGACAAACGGCGATCGAGTCGGGAGTCGGAATTTCTCTGTAAAGTATTTCTCTCATCTTGATTTAGCTATTACACCCAAAAATACCCAAAAGTACCAAGTCAAAAATGGTCTGATTACGCTAGACTACACAAAAAGTTTTCTGAAAAAAGTTTAAAAAACTTTACCTAAAATGTCGGCTTGAAGGAACTCTCGGTTTCACCTCGGAGATGAAAGGTTCCGCCAGCATAGAACAGCGAAGCACAGCTAAAAAGTAAGTGTCTAGTCTCAAGAGCAAAATCTCGAATAACTTCTTCTTTTAAGTATCTTGACCTACTCATGAAAACTAGCTACTGTATAAGTATAGCGGATAGGGTAATCGACCGCTCTAAAAGCCCAGTAGTCTAATGACTAACGCTGTACCTTGACAATCAAAGATCTGGGGTTCTACCTAATTGTTCTAGTTTCTACCTGTAGGTAGGTAAAATCTTGGCAGGAACTAGACAACACAGTATTTGAAGCTAATACTTCAATTCAAGCAAATTTTGTAGAAGTACAACTATCGTGGGGCGCACGAAAAGTAACGCTTGGGGAAAGAACCACCTCTGTTTTAGATAACGCAAGGAATCTAAAGTAAGTGGACTTGTTGAACCAAGAACCCCTCGCCTGAGCGCTTCGGGGAGCGTCAAAGACCTAGATTAATACACAGCCAGCCCCATCTGATTATGAATTATCCCATCCCGACTACCCCCGAAGAAATTGCCGCCCTCCGACAGCTTCCCGTCGATGAGGAGATGATCGCTGCCGTGATTGCGGGAATTATTAGAATGGCCCGCGCTCAGGGTCAATCTCTCGATGATCTGACTGAAGAAATTCTCGCAGAAGACCCGATTTTAGATCAAGTGCAACGACGTTGGTTAAGTCAGCTTTTGACTAATGCTTGGCAAAATTTAGCTGAATGGGTGTAATTGAGCGATGGAATGGCTAACAATCACTCTCGCTAGTGTTTTGACCCTGTTAACTCCGGCGGGGGCAATTATCGATACGGTTTTAGCCCATACCCTTCGCTCCCAAGTCCAAAAAGTGGAACAATTAGCCGTCAGGGTCGATAATATTCCCAATTATCAGGCTCTACAAGGCAAAATCGATCGAGTGCGCATTTCTGCAAGGGGAATTTATCCCCTTGCTGATGTTCGCATTGAGAAGATCGAGCTAGAAACTGAGCCAATTAGCCTCGATTTGCCGCTATTACAGCAAAAAAACGGCAGTTTAGCCGCCGCCTTGCGCCGACCGGCTGCGGGGGCATTGCATCTTGTCCTCACGGAAACTAATGTTAATCAAGCTTTACAATCGGCAGCGGTCAAAGAACAAATTCAGACCCTGATTAATAATCTGATTCCCTCTAGGGAAGAATCGAGTAGCACAAAATATCAACTTAGTCAAGCAAATTTTAACTTTCTTAATAATAATCGAGTCGCCCTCAGCCTGCAGCTAGAGACCCAAGGGCCGGACGGCCCCGCAGCCAGCCTCGATCTGAGCTTAGAAGTGGGATTTAAGCTAGTGCAGGGGCGAAAAATCGAGCTTATTGACCCCACAGCCACTCTTAATGGTCGTCGCATCTCCTCGCGCCTTCTCAAGGGGTTTGCCGAGGGTATATCCACCCAGTTAGATTTAAAAAACTTCGAGAAACAAGGAATTATCGCCCGCCTTCTCCAATTGCAGATCGACGATGATAAGCTGAGTATAGCCGCCTTTGGCAGAATTGAACCTCGATCGGGGAACCCCAATTAAATTTAATGGTCGGAAAAGAGGATATCGGAATTATGAATTATGAATTATGAATTATGAAGTGGGGTGGTGGGGAAGTGGGGAAGTGGGGAGACCACTTCGTGCGCGTTGCGGGGGGAGAATAAATGGGAATTATGAATTATGAATTATGAATTATGAAGTGGGGTGGTGGGGAAGTGGGGAAGTGGCGAGAATAAAAGAGTTCGACTGATAACTGATAACTGATAACTGATAACTGATAACTGAATTATGCCTAGTTCTCGCTCTAGTGATAAAATCTCTTTGCCTTGGATAATTGGTATCGGCCTCGCTTTATTTACTGCTGGTGGGGCCACTGCTTGGTTTGCCGTCCATCACCTATCTTCCTCCCAGAAAAACAGCGAAAACCCGATTGAATCTCCTACTCCGGCGCCGATAAGTCAATCACCAATTGTTAAACCAGTTTCTCCCGGTCCAGTGGAGACAAGTCCGACAGCAACTCCTGCAGCTATTCCTGTTAGGGAAAATCGACAGGTTTATTGGTTAAAAGTGACTGATACGGGTAATCAATTAGTCACCCAAGAAATTACCGTTCAAAAAGCAGATAGCGACGACCGAGAGTTAACAGCAGTATTGAAGATTCTATTAGCTGGTCCAAGTAATCCTCCGGATATGACTACTATTCCCCCCGGGACTAAATTACTTGATTTAAAAGTAGATAAAACGGGAATTAAGATTAATCTCTCGCGCGAGTTTGGCACTGATGATGGCCCTGATATGTTGATCGGTCGTTTGGCACAAATCATCTATACTACTACCACCGAGAATCCCAATGCCAAAGTCTGGATTCAAGTGGAAGGAAAACCCCTAGAATTACTAGGAGAAGGCCACGGTATTGAAGTTGCCCAACCGATGACTCGTAAGTTTTTTGAGGAGAATTATCAGTTGTAGGTTGTCCGCACATTTCAATTGTTTGTTGAGATAGCGAATTTAAGTTAACTAGGGGGATTAGTGGGGGGATAGGGAAAAAAAATCGGATAGGGAATTTTAATTCCTTCTTGCTGATAGCGTCGGTGTAGGAGTTTAATAAATTCGTGTTTAATGGTGAGATGTTGAAAAAATTCTTCTTCTACCACCTTGAGATAAACCGTCAGCAGGATACTATAGTAATCGAATTTACGATAAAGGATCAAGGGTTGATAGTCACCGAGGTTAGGTTGCAATAACTGGGCGATTTCTTGCATGACTTCTAGGGTAACTTTTTCGACTTTTTCTAAGTCACTATCGTAACTAATGCCCACTTCCACGGGAACCAGTAGGGAGTGATCTGGTAAACTATAGTTACGGAAACTAGAAGAAATGATCTGAGCATTGGGAATAACCAAAAGATTATTGGTAATTTCTTCGACTACTGTGCATCTTAAATCCACATCTCGCACATAACCAGCTTCTCCTGTTCTCAGTTCTATATAATCTCCCGGTCTAACTTTTTTAGAAGTGATAATATTAATCCCCGACATTAAATTAGCTAGGGTATTTTGGAGAGCTAAACCGAGGGAGACACCCCCAATACCAAAGGCAGTAAGCATCGGAGTTATCGAAATGCCAATCGAGCTTAGAATAAGCAAAAAACCGCAGCTAAAAATCAGAACTTTGGCGAGAAATTCAAATAGGGAAGTTAGGGAAGAAATGCCATCATCTCCCGTGGTATAAACTCGTAATATTTCCACGGATAATTGAGCAACAACCCAAGTGGCCGAAGCTAAAAAAGCCACTAGCAGAAATTGTTTGCTCAGGAAAATGAGGGAGGGAAAGAGGGGAAGATTGGGAAGGGAGAGGGCAATATTTAAACCCAAAAGTCCGAACCAAAGTATACTTAATCCACGCAGGGAACGTAAAACCCCTTCCGAGAAACGCAGGTTTTTTTCTCTGGCAATCGATAAAAGTTGACTGACAACGCGCTGTTCTACGAGCCATCCCAACAGCAGGAAACTGAGGATGATGGTGATAGGTAAGATAATATAGGGCCAATCTTCCAGTCTGGTTAATAGGTTCATTGCTAGAGGGTTAGAAAAAGATGCGCTTTTGTCTTATATTATTCCCCATTTCTCTATCTCTAGCAGGGGCGGTGGAATTTTGGGGCAAAAAGTTGCAAAATGTAAAGAGAAACTCATCTTTCCTTCGGCAGCTTGCGTGAATAGTCAGTTAGTTAAACCAAAATTCGGACTTTATCGATTCTTAATGGTTATAATCGTGGTTTTGTTCTTGATTAGCACCTATTTAATCACCTTTCATCTGGCTAAGATGTCAGATCCCTACATTAAAGAGGTGTTATCCCTACAAGGTAATGTCAGTCGCGGTTACGAAATCTTTCAGATTAACTGTGCTGCTTGTCACGGCCAGTTTGCTGATGGCATCGTCGGACCGAGTTTAGAGGACGTTTCCCATCGCAAATCGAGAATTAGTCTGATTGAACAGGTAATTAGCGGTAAAACCCCACCAATGCCCAAATTTCAGCCCGATTCTCAAGCTATGGCCGATTTATTGGTTTATTTAGAAAATCTTTCAAAAAACTGACTCTTGGCTGACATTGATGGTAAGCTAAGACCCATTGAAACTGGGTGGGGAATGGGGGAATGGGGGAATGGGGAATTTCAACTAAAACCCGAAAACCCTAAAACCCCAAAACCAAACCCCTGAGCGACTGATAAATTTTACTTATATAGAAAAATTTTGCTTCTATTTGGGTACGCTAGTAGAGACACTTAACGATAAATACTTATGTCTTGGCATTCCCAAGTTGAACCGGCAATTATCCAAGGAGATTTCTGGCAAGTTAGCCAGTTTTATCAAGAACTGATAGAGGAAGAAGAAGCACAAACTACTTGGTTATTCGTCCTCAGTCAAGGGGATGAACAGGAAATGACTGCGTGGACAGCAGATTTAGTCAATATTTTGCATGGGGAAGCGCAAAGACAGTTAGAGTTAGGCAATTTAGAAACCAGTTGGTTAATTCGAGGACATATTCGCGAGATTAGTCCCGATAATATTGATAATTTACTGCGGTTTATTTTATTAGCAATTGATTTGAATTATTTTGATCAAGAGCAGTTAAAAGCTTGGTTATTTGTTGATGTGTTAAAAACAAATGATTTCCAGAGTCTAGAGTTAAGTTTATTGGAAGAAGTTTTAGAAAAATTTCTCGATTCTCAGATACCAGAAACCGTCCCTTACTTGGAAGCAATATTTCAATCTAACTGTCAGCGACAAACTTTCATCAAAGTAGTAGAAGCTAAAGTAACTTCTCTGGCCATGAATAATAAACCATTGGCTATTGATATTATTAATACTTGTTTGGCAGTAGAACCAGGGCAAATTTATCTGTTAGCTGAACTGTATCAATGTTATTTTGATAATCGAGATTTTGCCGATGCTATCCAAGTAGCTAATCAATTAAAAACAAGTTGTCAAGGGTTGCCTTCTCAAGCTGTAGCTGATTTTATTGCTCTTTATGTCAAATTATTTAGCGGTAATTGGGTCGATATTAAGGCAGATATTGAAGAATATGCAGAATCCTTGCAAAAAAGTATCGCTAATCGAGAATGTCCAAGATTATTGGATAGACCATGCCTATCAATTGTATCCCCTCTAACTTACCTAGAAGATAACCCAAGAAAAAACCGTTACATTAATAATTGTGTTGGTCAACTTTTTCAGGAATATGTTCGCAATAAGTCTAACTGTAATTACTGGGAAAAATCGACTATTAAAGATACAAACAAAGTTCTTAAAATTGGCTATATTGCCGATACTTTATATAATCATTCTATCGGATTAATTTCTAGGTGGTTAATGAAGTATCATGACTATAATGAATTTCATGTCTCTTTATACCTAGTATCTCAAAAAGAAGATTTTATCACTGAAAATTGTTTTAAAAATCAGGTAAATGCTTGCTATAACTTACCTATTGATCCTCTGCTAATCGCTGAAAAAATTAGTCAGGATAATATTGATATTTTGGTAGATTTAGACAGCATCACTAATAACACAACTTGTCAAGTCATGGCACTTAAACCAGCACCAATACAAGTGACTTGGTTAGGTTTTGATGCGTCAGGAATTCCTGCAATTGATTACTATCTTGCTGATAATTACGTTTTACCAGCAGCTGCACAGGAATATTACCGAGAAAAAATTTGGCGCTTACCTAATTCCTATATTTGTGTGGATGGTGTCGAGGTTGCTTACCCTTCTCTCCGAAGGGATGATTTAGGGATTCCAGAGGATGCAATTAATTACTTAACCGTACAAACGGGGATAAAACGTAACCCTGAAACTATTCGACTTCAGCTACAAGTTTTAAAGGCAGTTCCTAATAGTTATTTGAGTATTCAAGGGTTAAGTGATGCTAAATCAGTGGAAAAATTATTTTTCAAAGTTGCCGAGGAAGAAGGAATTAATTATGAGAGATTAAAAATCTTCCCCCTCTATCCCACAGGAATTTATCGAGCAAATTTAAGAATAGCTGATGTGGTTTTAGATACCTATCCTTTTACGGGAGGAATGACAACTTTAGATGTGCTGTGGATGGGGATACCTTTGGTGACAAAAGTTGGACAACAATGGGCCAGTCGTAACAGTTATACTTTTATGACTTATGCGGGAATTAGCGAGGGTATTGCTTGGAGTGATGAGGAGTATATTCAGTGGGGAATA
>VYKO01000168.1_pt1 | contig 11430 bp, 10 predicted proteins | sample 5114561 | NCBI WGS metagenome assembly VYKO01 (sample SAMN12291811, study PRJNA351875) | freshwater metagenome | isolation source: freshwater lake | place: USA: Michigan, Baseline Lake | collected 2011-08-08 | reverse complement strand
TGTGTAAGACAGTACATGGTTTTTTAACCGTGGTATGCAACGGTGGTTGAAGCAGAAACTTAAATCGTGAGGTTTAGGAATCGCCGCACTTTTAGGGCGGCGAGGATGTCAACGTCAAGTCTAGCTCTAGCACAGAGGCTCCCCTGTCTGGACAGCACTAAGGATTGTGTTGTAATTCACTCGATCCCGAACGTCACCGAAACGACCGCGGTAATATCTTTGTCGATCGAGGAGGTGTCGTAAATTCCCGAATCGCTCACGTCAGTGGAATTGCGCGAGGTGATCTGAAAAACTCCCGTTTTCGCATCGCGCACTCTTCCCACCCGACTGCCGGTACTACTGGCGATCGCTTCGGCTCTGGCTCTCGCATCCTTGGTCGCTGCCGCCACCATTTCCACCCGCAGCTTATCGAGTTGGGTGTAAAGGTATTGGGGGGGTTCAGAGACGAGGCTAATTCCCTCCTCGATCAATTCCGTTACCTGCCTAGAAAGTTCCGTGTAACGGGCCACATCCCCCGCTCGGATCTCGAAGCGTTGGCTGAGGCGATAGGCAAGAATTTGCCCGGTTTCCTGGCCGTTAGCTGTTACTTCGGGAATCGCCATCGTCTCGATCGCGTTGGTGGTGATTGCGTCGTCGGGAACTTGTTTTTCTTTGAGATAAGCTCGTATCCGCTCGGTTTGCCGGATCAGATCGCGGTAGGCTTCGCGGGCGGTGGGTTGTTGACTGGAAACCGATAAACGCCAGAGAATATAATCGGATGTAATCGCCCTTTTTGCCGAACCAGTCACGACAAAAACATCGCTGGCCCGTTTCACCGCTAAGAGGGAGCGCGCCGCTATCCAGGAACTCAAGACGAGAGCGATCGATAGCACCGACAAACCCGCGAATAGCTGCGGGAAACGTCGGAATATAGAACTGTCTTTCATCGTCACTCCCCCTTAAAATTCGACGTTTCTATCCTATGCTAGTAGCGAGCGAGTTGAAATTATTATTTACAAAAATAAATTTTTCTGGCGTCAGGTTGATGCGCTTTGACAGCAAAGATTATTCAGCCCTTACTGGAGCTTTAGCACAATGGTGACTGATTGACACTCCCGTCGCACTAAGCGCTTCGGGATTCTTGGTTCACTGAGTTTCCTTAATCTGACAGGACGTATCCAACATTCACTAGAGGGAATCTCCCCCCCCCTTGCCTAGGGCTGTTTCATTCTCCCATCAGAATATCAAAAGTAAAAGCGATCACTGTCTTTGTAAAATGAGAAGTGACCAGCAACCTTTTAAATATATGTTGAGCTTAATAGAAAAACTGAAACAAGTCAAGGACTTTCGGAAAGATAAAGGAAAAAGACACACTTTATGGATAGTATTAGTAGTAATAATACTGGGAACAATGCTAGGATACTTAAGTTATAGAGAGCTAGGAGAGTTTGCTAAAAATAATCGGCACAGGCTTAGTCAAGAATTTAACATAATTCCAGAAAGAGTCCCATCTTATTCAACAATTAGAAGGGTAATGATAGGAATGGAATGGCAGAGTTTGTTAAAAGTGTTTAATGAATGGGCATTAGAAGAATATGGACAAAGAAGTGATATAAATTGGCTAGAAATAGATGGAAAAAGTCTCAAAAACACCCGAGAGAATCCTAACAATGGGCCAATTCAAGTCTGAATTGCATCACTGTCTGATCTACCTTCATAGAATACCTCATTCGGGGTACGATAGTCAAGACATTTTCGAGGACGATTGTTAATCAAGTTTACGGCTCTTTCTACCTGCTCTGGCTTAACAATTTTGAAATTCGTTCCCTTGGGAAAAAATTGTCTTAACAGTCCATTGGTAGGCTCGTTTAATCCCCTCTCCCAAGAATGATAAGGAGTCTCAGTTTTGCAGAAATACTGAAAACAGGATATAAAGGAAGAAGAAATTGATCAACAGAGGCAAGGACAATGACCGGATTAAATGATGCTGACCGAGAAAAAATCGGAATCGAAGGTTAAAATTCGTTTTCCGTCATGGTATTCCAATCATAGCCGCGTTCTTTGGCTACGATTCTAGCTCTTTCTGCTCCTTCATTAAATACTGGTTCCAACTGTCTCCACTGACTGAGGATGAGAATTTTATAAACTTCCTGTTGCTGTGCTTCGGGGAGTTGTTTGACTAATTCGATCACTTGTTCGTTGCTTAAGGTTAAGTTCGGCATAGGTCAATTCTAGACACCAGCATGATTAATCAGTTTAACACGAGTCCTTAATGGAGAGGGTTTTCGGTTCGCCTATCCCCTCTCTGCGTCGATCAGTTAGAATCGAGAAATTATAACAAATCTGGTTATTTTTGCATGAGTAGAAAACGGGTTTCTCCGAGAAACCCGTTTTCTGTGCGTTACTCAACGGATTTAGTATTATCGGCCTAGAAAGTCCTTTCATCTTCCCGCTTGCCGTAAAATTATGATTGTCTCTCTCCAAGAAGCTCAAGCCAAACTGCCCGAACTGATATACAATCTCAAACTAGGGGAAGAATTGTTAATTACCGATAATAATTTCCCACTGGCAAAATTAAGCCGATGATAAAGAACACTTACAAGACTTCTCGGAGTATCTGCTTTGAAATGTCTAATCGATAGCCATACTCTGCTCTGTTACACACTCAAGGAATCCCGACTCAGTAGCAGCACCCATCAACTTCCTAAAGGGTGGCATAAATCGACTAAATCCTTATCTTGCAAGAGTTCTATTGATTAGTTCGTTCTAGATCGAAAACAATTGACAAAATCGCATCAATGTCCTTCTCTATAAGGGTTTCATCCCTTATAACTCCGTCCATTGCATAGCACAAACCGAAGAACCCGTCAGATGGTGACTTTCTTAATAGATCCATCAATTTTTCGGATGGTAACTTTCTTAATGCATCCATCAATTTTTCGGTTTTCATTCGTCTTAAGTTTAAGCCGGAAGGAGTGATAAGAGAATGGCATGATGGTAACTTTCCTACTAGATCCATCTTTTTGGATGGTGACTTTCTTAATGGATCCATCAATTTTTCGGATGGTAACTTTCCTACTATATCCATCAATTTTTCGATGGGATATTGTCTATCTTCTATAGAATTTGCTTCTTCTTGTATTAATCCTACTTCTTCAGGAGTTAATATCAGTCCTTCAAGTTTCTGCTCCGCGTTCTTGATTGTTTCAATTAAGTCTCGGTGTTTTTCTTCGGCCACACTTAAGTCGTCATTGGTAAAAAGATTATTATGAGCTACTTTGTTTCTGATTTTATACAGTTTCTCCCAATTAGATTGAAAATTTCTGTCTTTAAATGATTCCTTAAAAAACTTATCATAGTTGCTTTTAATTTCTTCTTTTAATTTACGAATTGCTTCGGGAGTTTCTTCAAGCCTATCAATTTTTTTAATTAAATCCTCTTTGGTTATACAACCAGATGAAAGCTTGTATATATACTCACCTAAATCATTAAAATCTATCAGATAGAGTTTATTGTCAATATAGCTTGCAAATTTTGTTTCATTATTTTTTCTGTCATTAACTTTCTTGCTAAAATCTTGGGGGGCTTCCGTTTTCCACCAATTCACTCCTATCTTGGTTGTCATGAATTTCGTTATGTAGGCTCTTAAATCGCGTTCCACACGATTAATATAAGGATAAATTTGATCAGCAATCTGTTCAGAAATTTCGTCTTTTACTATATCCAGTTTTTCTAATTTTTGGTCTTTTAAAAATTTTAAAATTGGAATACGTTGAGGTTCTAAACAACCATATTCTCCCTTTACAACAATTGAAAAACCTGTAATACATTTATCTTTGCTGTCTTGATCAGATTTAATTGGATTTACTGTAATTTCTATAAAATTATCCTTGATTTGGCGACTGTTACAACCTATTTGTTGTGTTCCCTTCCAAAATGAATTATTCGAGGCGAGAAGATGGACTAAATTATCAGGAGTTTTGATATGAGATTGATTAGAAGTGTCAAATGCAAAAATTTCAAAGGTGAGAAAATTGTTTTGTGTGTCCATTGGAATGACAGGAGTTAGGTCTATAAACAACATCTAACCTCTATTTTAACTTGTCTATTGAAAAAAAGGGGGCTTATTCAGCCCCCCTTAACCTCTAACTTCCGCCAATCCTTGCCACATCGCGGGCGTTGGCTTCAAAAGCCGCATCGAGGGCAGAATCGCCGGTTAAACCGGAATCTAACGCCTCTTTAATACACTGCAACATCCGCTTATAATCCTTGGGCATTACTTTAACAAACTTGGGCAACATTTCCGACCAATTTGCTAAAACTAGGGACGCTTTTTGACTTTGGGTGTAATCAGCATGGCGTTGAATTAACTCGCGTAAATCGTCGATTTCTTCCCCTTCTAGCGCCTCTAAAGCCACCATTTGGGTATTGCAACGAGTGGCGAAATCCCCCGACTCATCGAGGACGTAGGCGACACCACCACTCATTCCGGCGGCGAAATTGCGACCGGTGGGCCCTAAAACAACGACTTTACCCCCCGTCATGTACTCGCAAGCGTGGTCGCCAACGGACTCAACCACCGTAGTCACCCCAGAGTTACGCACCCCAAAACGTTCCCCGGCAACCCCAGAAATATACACCTCACCACTGGTCGCACCGTATAAAGCCACGTTACCGATGATAATATTCTCCTCGGCCGCAAAAGTGGAACCTTTGGGCGGATAAACGATGATTTTGCCACCGCTTAAACCCTTACCCACATAATCATTAGCATCCCCTTCTAACTCCAGTGTCACCCCTTTGGGAACAAAAGCACCGAAACTCTGCCCCGCGCTGCCCTGAAAATGGAGATGTACGGTATCTTCCGGTAAACCCTCCCAGTGACGTTTAGTGATTTCGTTGCCTAAAATCGTCCCCACCACGCGGTTAATATTTTTAATCGGTAGTGTCGCTTTGACTTTTTCGCCTTTTTCAATGGCATCTTTGCATAAATCCAGTAAAACTGTTAGATCCAAAGACTTATCTAACCCGTGGTCCTGGGGAATCTGACAATAACGCCCTACCTCTGCATCTACCTCCGGTTGATAGAGAATCGGAGTTAGGTCAATTCCTTTCGCTTTCCAATGTTCTACAGCCTGTTTCGGCTCTAATACATCAGTTCGCCCCACCATTTCATTTAAGGTGCGGAATCCCAATTCGGCCATAATTTCCCGCACTTCCTGGGCGATAAATTTCATGAAATTCACCGTATATTCGGGATCTCCGATGAAATTCTTCCGTAATAACGGATCCTGGGTCGCTACCCCCGCCGGACAGGTATTAAGATGACAAACCCGCATCATAATACAGCCTAACGTTACCAGTGGCGCGGTCGAAAAACCGAATTCTTCGGCCCCCAATAGGGTTGCTACCACCACATCGCGGCCGGTTTTCATCTGACCATCGGTTTCCACCGCAATGCGACTGCGAAGATTATTTAACACCAATGTTTGATGGGTTTCTGCTAGTCCCAACTCCCAGGGTAAACCCGCGTGTTTAATCGAGGTTTGGGGAGATGCACCGGTCCCACCATCGAAACCAGAGATTAAAACCACGTCTGCGTGAGCTTTAGCGACTCCGGCGGCGATTGTACCGACTCCCACCTCAGAAACCAGTTTTACGCTCACTCTCGCCGCACGATTGGCATTTTTTAGGTCATGAATCAACTCCGCTAGGTCTTCAATGGAGTAGATATCGTGGTGGGGTGGGGGAGAAATTAAACCGACTCCGGGGGTGGAGTGACGGACTTTGGCAATCCAAGGATAGACTTTTTTACCCGGTAATTGACCGCCTTCGCCCGGTTTTGCCCCCTGAGCCATTTTTATCTGCAATTCTCGCGCTTGGGAGAGGTAAAGACTGGTGACACCAAAACGGCCGGAAGCCACCTGTTTAATGGCACTATTTTTCGAGTCTCCCTGTTCATTTGTCCAAGTGTAGCGCTCGGAATCTTCGCCCCCTTCCCCGGTGTTCGACTTGCCACCGATACGATTCATGGCAATAGCGAGGGATTCGTGGGCCTCTTTGGAAATGGACCCGTAACTCATGGCCCCGGTTTTAAAGCGTTTCATAATCGCTTCAATCGGTTCCACTTCTTCGATGGGGATACTTTCCCGGTTTTTAAAGGTTAATAGTCCCCGCAGGGTGAAGAATTTTTGATTCTGTTGGTTGACCAGTTGGGAATACTGCTTAAAGAGGTCGTATTTGCCCAATTTTACCGCTTGTTGCAGGGTATGAATGGTTTCTGGGCTAAAAAGATGGGATTCCCCGTCCTTACGCCATTGATATTCACCGCCAATATCGAGGGTATGCACATTAACGTCCCGGTCGGGGAAAGCGTGGCCATGTCTGAGCAGGGATTCTTTGGCAATAATTGCTAAATCGGCCCCTTCAATGCGGGAAGCTGTCCAAGTAAAATAGCGATCGACTACCGATCGATTTAAGCCGATAGCCTCGAATATTTGCGCTCCACGGTAGCTTTGCAGGGTAGAAATGCCAATTTTAGAGGCCACTTTAATTACGCCCTTGGTGGCGGCTTTTATGTAGTTTTTACAGGCGGTTGGGTGGTCAACTCCTACCAATAATCCTTCCTCGATCATACTGCCGAGGGTGGCAAAGGCTAGATAGGGATTAATCGCACCGCAACCATAACCGAGGAGAAGGGCGTAGTGATGCACTTCCCGGGGTTCGCCCGATTCTAAGACAAGGCCGACTCTGGTGCGGGTTCCCTGCCGGATGAGATGATGGTGTAAACCGGCAACGGCCAGCAGTGAGGGAATCGGGGCGTGATTTTTATCGATACCTCGATCGCTTAAAATAATAATGCTCGCGCCTGCTAAAATTGCCTCGTCCACCTCTTGACAAATTGCCTCAATTGTGCTACGCATTCCCTCGACTCCCGAAGTGGGATCGAAGAGAATGGCAATAGTAACGGTTTTAAATTCGCTATTGCCCTGTAAACGCGCTAATTGGGCGTTAGTGAGGATGGGAGAGTTAAGTTTAATCAGGTGAGAGCTTTCTGGCTGCGGATCCAAGAGATTTCTTTCCGCACCGATAGTGGTGATGGGAGAGGTGATAATTTCCTCGCGAATCGAGTCAATCGGGGGATTAGTGACTTGGGCGAATAACTGCTGAAAGTAATCATAAAGCAGTTTTGGCCGATCGGACAAGACGGCTAGGGGTGTATCGGAACCCATGGAACCCACTGCTTCCACTCCATCCCGGCCCATGGGGGCTAATAAAAGACGTAATTCCTCAAAAGTGTAACCGAAAGCGGTTTGCTGTTGAATTAGGGAAACAGGAGTTTCAGGTGAGGCAGTTTCCACAGCCGGTAAATCGTCTAAATTGACTAAATTTTCGTTTAACCACTGGCGATAGGGATGAGCTTTGGCAATACCTTCTTTTATCTCCTCGTCGGCCACGATACGACCTTCTTTCATATCCACAAGGAACATCCGGCCGGGTTGCAGACGACCTTTAAAAGCGACGCGTTCCGGTTCAATGGGTAAAACTCCCGCTTCCGATGCCATAATTACTAGGTCATCCTTGGTGACGTAGTAACGGGAAGGACGTAAACCATTGCGGTCTAACACTGCTCCCATCATCGTACCATCGGTAAAAGCGATCGAGGCCGGACCATCCCAGGGTTCCATCAAACAGGAATGGTATTCATAAAAAGCTTTTTTCTCATCACTCATCGATTCGTGGGCCGCCCAGGGTTCAGGAATCATCATCATGACAGCGTGAGGAAGAGAACGCCCCGATAAAACCATTAATTCTAGGGCATTATCAAAAATTAAGGAGTCACTACCCTCGATATTAATAACCGGCTGGATTCTTTTGATGTCTTCCCCGAATAAGGGTGAGGCAAACATCGACTGACGGGCGTGCATCCAGTTAATATTACCTCGCAGGGTATTAATTTCGCCATTGTGGGCAATATAACGGTAAGGGTGGGCGCGTTCCCAACTGGGGAAGGTATTGGTACTAAAACGGGAATGGACTAATCCTAAAGCGCTTTGAAAGTCGGGGTCGTGTAAATCGGGAAAATAGTCCCCCACCTGTACCGGCATTAATTGCCCTTTATAGACAATGGTACGACTAGAAATACTGCAAGGATACCAGTAACGATTAAAGGATTGACGACTGAGGTGGGAACGTTTGCGAATAACGTATAATTTGCGTTCAAAGGCCAGATCATCACTTAAATTGGCATTGCGTTCGATGAAAACCTGTTCGATAAAGGGTTCGGTAGATTTGGCCGAATTGCCCAAACTAGAGTTATCCGTGGGAACATCACGCCAACCGAGAACTTTTAACCCCTCTTCGGCGGCGATTTTCTCGAATTGCTGCCGACCTTTCTGGCGAATTTCGGCATCAGGGGCCGTGTAGAGCATTCCTACCCCGTATTGTCCCGCTGCTGGTAAGGTAAAGCCTAGATTACTGGTCACTTTCCGGAAAAATAGGTCGGGGATTTGGCACAAAATACCCGCTCCATCTCCGGTATTTTTTTCCGCACCGCACGCGCCACGGTGATCGAGGTTTAGTAAAATTGTTAAGGCTTGTTCAACAATATCGTGGGACTTTTTACCCGTTTTATGAACGATAAAACCGACACCACAAGCATCATGTTCGAATTGGGGATCGTATAGTCCTTGTTTCCGTGGAGTTTGATTGTTATTCATTTTGTCTAATAGCCTAGCAGTCTGGAAGGGAATGGCCTAGAGGGTGAGCCAGAGTAGCGATTCTAGGTATATCAATTCTGTATCCAGACTGGACCTTCGGTCTTATATCTTAAGGAAATGTTTCGATGTGACAAGGGTTCCTTTACACCGAATCCAACTTCCGACCATTCTAGAACCTAAAAATGGGTCACGGCGATTTTTCTTGGCGATTAAATATATCGAACTTGGTTTCGCATTTCGTCCGCAGTCACTCGATCAAGAATAACGAGTAAACGGTTCGCCATCTCTCGCGGAGGGCGACGGACGGCGAAAATCACCCCGTAATGGGTTCGATTGGCATCGAAGTAATCGCGAACCAGTTCTTCAAAATCGGTTCGGTTGTGAGTGACTAAGGTTCTTCCCTGACTCACCGCGTGAGCGAGTTGTGCTTTATCTGTGGCGTTAAGTTGTCCCGCATCCCTCGCAGTAATCGCGTCAAACCCCCTCGCTCTCAACAACTCGGCGATTAAAACGTTAACATCTTCATCTAGATAGAGACGGATAAAGAGATTATTCACGAATTTTTTAGCAGCGGATCGATTAAGTCGTCGGGAATGCGGTTACGCTCGATATAAGCGTTAATTTCCTCTAGATGGTCGCTGTAATAGGTCAACGCACTGAAAATCTGACTTAACGTCAGATGGGGCATTCCTAGGGGGATTTCTTCGGGAGCGACTCCCAGACGCCAAGTTTCGACGATGGCGCGGACGGGTGTACGCGTTCCTTTGATAATTGGTTCCCCGCGTAAAATCTCGTCGTCTCGAACGATGTAGAGATATTCGGTCGCTTGAACCATCGCGGTTTTCTGGAGTGGATATCGTTTAGTTTATCGTATCGATCGAACCCCTGACTATTCCCAATAAATATCGGTTCGGTTACTTCAGCCACCCGCTCTCACTTGCGGCGATTGTTTCGCTCTCTCTCTCCATTTTTTAGAATTTTCCGTAATTACCTCGCACATTGATCGGGCTTTTTCCGCCGCATCCCGTGCCATTTCCAGAATTTACTCTAGTTCCCGTTCATTTAGTCCTGTTTCTTTCTCTTCCATCACCCTAAACCCTCCAAGCGATTTTTAAGCTTATCAAAAATGTCGGGGTGAAGACCGAGCGGAGCGGTTTGATTGGGACATTTCGATAATTACAAGAGGTCGTGACGTATTTTCCCGAGTACCCGCTTCAAAATCTCCAGATCCTCCCTACAAATCCGATAAATTTCCTCCGGATCGATGTCAAAATAATCGTGGGCGAGAATATTTCTGATTCCCTTAATCTCCGACCAGGGAATTTCCGGGTAGCGATTCGCTAAACTCTCTCCCATTAGCCGATCGAGTCTTCTAATATTTTCACTAATTGCGATCAACATCATAATACTAATGCCATCCAATCGATCGAGTCCATCATCATCGGCGATGAAATCATCGGCTTTTTGAATCTGGGTAAATCGCCGCTCGATCCGGCGGATCGCCTCTTCAAGCTCTAGTAATAACTCGAATAGAAGCGATCGATCACACATAGATAGCCTCTCGATCGATCCGCGCCTTGAGGTAAGGATTCAGGGAATCCCGATAGCGGATCAGGCCTACTTCCCGTCCGAATAGTTTCTCTAGTTCGGCTTTCAGTCTGACTCTTTTAAGCAGATCGGGGGGCATATATACCACTATATCTATATCGCTCGTCGGTCGGTTTTCCTCCCTGGCTACCGAGCCGAAAATACCGATTCGATCGAGCGCGTATCGTTCCTCCAGTTCGGGTTTCAGGGTTCGTAAACGTTCCAATATCTCGTTGGCAGTGATTTTATCTACCATCCAATTTATAGCCTACTGATTTAGCGATCAACAATCTTCAGTTTAGTGCGATCGGCAACAGAAGCCACTAGGGTAGTCGAAGGAAAGTCTTCCCATAGCTACTTAGTAAGTGTGTTCGCATTAACTATACGGAAATTATTAGAAGCAGTAACAATATCATTATCAGCCTATTGTGTCAATCCTTGAAATATTTGTATTATTTATATCCTGTCGCTCTTTCAATTACCTGATTCGAGGTTCGGGATCGCTCCTTTGACATCCTCGCCGCCGTAAATTATTTCCTAGAAAGTTTTACTCGTTCAAGGCCGAATTTGAAGTCTTTTCTGAACGAAACCCCTTACTATCTGTTGTCAAGGTTCAGTTTTTAGCTTGGTTATCGCTTTTTCCAGCGTAGCTTAAAGCCGTCCTAAAAGGACGGGGTTTTAACCCAAATTTTCGATAATCGAAGAAATACTCGATCGCTATCTCGATCCCCTTCGATTGATTCTTTCTGCTCTCTCCCGCCATTTTTTTGAATTTTCCGTAATTACCTCGCCCATTGTTCGGGCTTTTTCCGCCGCATCCCGTGCCATTTCCAGAATTTCCTCTAGTTCCCGTTCATTTAGTCCTGTTTCTTTTTCGTCCATCACCCTAAACCCTCCAAGCGATTTTTAACCTTATTCTAGTTTCTAAAATATGTCCGAGCTTTGACATCCTCACCGCCGTAAACGGACGGTGATTCCCAAACCTCACGATTTAGGTTTCTGCTTCTTTCCCTTGCGGGGTTCCGCACCGGCCTTAACAGAGTAAATCTGTTCTGGTCTTATGGTCGCTCTACAGACTGACACCGCAAGTCCTGCGGCCAAAATGTTTTTACTGGCGTTAATATCTCGGTCATGGTGTGTCCCA
>VYKO01000096.1_pt1 | contig 11433 bp, 13 predicted proteins | sample 5114561 | NCBI WGS metagenome assembly VYKO01 (sample SAMN12291811, study PRJNA351875) | freshwater metagenome | isolation source: freshwater lake | place: USA: Michigan, Baseline Lake | collected 2011-08-08 | reverse complement strand
CTAACATATCCAGCACAAAACTGTCAAGGATTTAGTGGTGCTTCGCTGTTCTATATTGGTCGGGTTTCATCCCGTCAGTGAAACTGAGGGTCTTCACCCGACATTTAAGATAAATTACGAATAACTTCCTTGTTTCCATTGTAGTCATCGTATTTAAAGACATCTCTCAAACGAAATTCATCTGCTTTTTGAAAGGGAGTCCACAACCCTAAAAATTCGAGTTTTGTCTGCATCCACCAATTAAGAGTGGGATTAATTCCTTGATCGATATTTTTAGTACAATTTTGGTAGGTTGCTATCGCACCATCGGCCTCTTTAAGATTGCCATTACCCTTGTCAGGATCAACGAAGAGAATTTCTATTTTGGGAATACGCGCACCTTGAGTGTAAATACCCGCTGCTGCTAGATGACATACGGCTTCAACAATTTTTGTCCCTGTTCCACCAATGGCAATAACGTAAACTGACATAACGTTTTAATAACCTCTAAACTAATTTCTAACGAGGAAACAAACCAACTAGGGGAACAACACGACGCATATTTGGAGGGGTACTAAGGGCGGTAGATAGCCAGTAACTGGAAAACATTCCTAATAGTAAAATCAAGCTAAAAAAAACCAAAGCTACGGTTTCTAGATTATTGTTACCATCCTTTCCCCAGATAAACAAAGAAATAATGAAACTCAAAAAGGGTAAGACAAACAACAGCCCCCAAAAAAATCGAGCTTGGCTGAATTCTTTCTCGGTAAACGTTCGCCACCACTTAAGAGATATTAGATACCAGATAACAGCAAACGCACTAGAAGTCGCCCACACAACGAAAACGGCAGGATCATAATTACTTTGTATCCAATTTCCGGTATAGGTGGGAATGATGCCATTGCCAAATAGCGGCCGACCGATTACCATTATCATCGCACCGATAATGATGCCAGCCGCAAGACTTGTAATTTCTGGTAGAATCGAATTCTGCTCATTCATTACTGTAATAACTGGGATTAATGAGTCTAAGAAAAAATCGGGATAAAATGATCCAAACCCCCCGCTTTGATGTTATAATAGCAAAGGAAAGATTTTTTGTCCACAATAATAAAATTTACTTAATAAGTTTTTTACTTTTTCGCAATAATTCTTTGCATTCATGAAAAAACTTGTCTTGCCTGTCCTTCTAATTTTACTTGGAACAGCCCTAGTCGGCTGTCCTAGTCCTAAGCCTGAAAATTGGTCATGCCCTGAGCTATCAACTCCGACTGCCACTGCCAAAATATCATCAAATCCTGACAAACCAGAAAAAATCATCATTCAAATTGATGGTACGCCCTCTATGAAAGGGTTTGTCAGCGATCGCAACAGTCGCTATATTAGAACCCTAAGATTATTAAGAAGTGCAACAAATACGGCTTTTCCCGTCACGCCATCTCCTACCTTTTATGTTTTTGGGACTCAGCGACTCAAGGAGCCGATCAATCATCAATCGGCTGAAACTGCCTGGTTTTATAGTGGGGGAAGACCTGAATTAAGAGATGCGGCCACTCATAAAATTATCGCACCCCAAAAGACTGATCCGCCCAATTCCCTCTACGTTATTGTGACGGATTTATATCAAGAAAAAGCCCAATGGGAAGACTTAGTAGCACAACTCAAAGATCATTATCTCCTGAAGGATGGTTACGCCGTCGGTATTATCCCAGTCAAAAGTGAATTTTGGGGGGATATTTATGATGTTGGATTAGATAATATTCGTTATCCCAGTGTTAAAACAAATCATCCCTTTTATATCTTAGTGTTAGGTCGCTATTCTCAGGTTAAACAATATTTCGATAAAATCAAATCGGAAAGTCAAAATACAGGACTTAATTTTCCTGCTGAAAATTTTGTTATTTTCTCCACTCAAATTTTTGAAAAACCTGCTTTACTACAAATTAATGTCAATGAACAACCTATCCCTTCATCTTCTTCTCCGACATCAGATAATCCTCAAAAATTAGGAATTAGACGAGTAGAAGTAATTAATGATGGTCAAATAGTGATGAAAAAAGTGGAGAATCCTCAAAATGTAGAACGACTTATTATTCCTAGTCAAACAAGCAATAATATTCCCAAAGAGACTTCTTTAAAATATACACTCAAGTATAGTTCTCTGCCTTATACTTTGCCCCTAGCGAATTCTGCTAGTTATCAACTCAATGGTGATAGTGACTTTAATAACAACACAAAAGAATTTAAAAAACTAGATCCTCAAAGTTCACCGATTCCCCTTCAACTAACGAATTGGCAATTTACGGATAATCAATTAGAATTTAATGCTTTAATAAATCTTGACAATAATCCTCAAGGAATTGGCGTTTATCGCTTAATTTTTGATGTGTTTCCCGAAAAAATTTCTGGCTCATCAAGACCGTATCAAGCCCCGTCTTGGTGGAAAGATTGGAGTTTTGGCGAAAACGAAATTTTTGCAGGAGATAGAACTTATAATTTACAACCCTTTTTATATAATCTAGGAGATACAACTTTTAGAATTATTGAAAATAAGCCAAATGTTGCTCTTGGCCGTCCTTGCTTTATTATCCACAAAAAGTAGAGGTTTGTCAATCAATCAAAACACGGGAGCATCGAGAGCATCCCATTTATGCAAAAATATAAGAGAGAGCAGCAAAAATAAGTGATTAAATTTATTCAATAGGACAAGCAGACATAACGAATGTATCTTCATTATCGCCTCTAAGAAGGAATTAAGGAAGAGATTTAGACAATTTATTCAACTGTAAGCGATTAAATAGCCAGTTGACCATTAGACACCTCCATAATATTATTTTAAGACTGAAAATGTTTCCAGCAAAGGAGTTGGGCTAAATAAAAATTATTTTACTTGCCCCATAGTTTTTCTATAAAATTAAATTAGCAACGAAAGACATCGATTTCAGCTGTCGCACTACTTTGTTAGTACATAGCATAAAAGCAAGCTGTGATTGGTTTATCACTCTTGGAGATATCTACTGATTAGGTATCTCCAAGAAGCAAATCGAAAACTTCAAAAACTGCAAACAGCAACCCCCATAGTTATCGATGAAAAATCAGGAAAATTTAAATTTCAGTCGGGAAGTGCGGAATTAAACCCTGCTTTAAAAACCTATATTCGTCAGCGCATTATTCCCGCTATCGAAACCATTACCAAAGACAGAGAAATCGACTTTATTCAAGTAATTGGACACACCGACGGACAAGGAATACAACAGACAAGTAATCTCGATAAAAATATCGAATCGGTTGCCAGCAGAAAACAATCTGTTAAAATGCTAGTACCCGGTTCTAACACTGATTTAGGATTAATGCGAGCTTTAGCAGTAGTGCAAGAAATCGAAAACACCGGTAAACTCAAAAACGTCAAATTTCGAGCTTTTTCCGCAGGACAGTTATACCTCCCATCGGGTAAATTAGCTGCGGTTAATCGTGACGCAGATGCAAGCAGACGCAGAATTGAAATCCGTTTTATTCCCCCCGGTAAAAAACAATAAGACAAAAAAATCTAGAAATTTGTTTTTTTATCTTTTGCTTGTTACACTGAGGAAAGAACGAAATTCAAATCAATATCTATGGAACAAAACACTTTAGAGGGGACTTGGGAAGAAATTTTACAGCATAGTGCTAAATTAGCAGGTCAGCGAGTGAGATTGACCATTCTATCTAATCAATCTTCCAATTCTTCCACTCCAGAAACCCTAGACCAAAAATTAAAAGGAAGAGTTGGACGAGTTTATTTTCAGCCATCAGATTTATCTGAGCGAGTAGAAGAAGTTTTTACAAACATTTTAGATGATAAAGACTAATCAGCATTACACCAATGACTCTTTGCGACGCTTCTCCACTTATTGCCTTAATTAATGAAGCTGATAAAAATCATCAGCGTTGTGTTGACATTTTATCTTCGCTATCGGCCCCCCTTGTCACGACTTGCGCTTGTTTTACCGAAGCAATGTATTTATTGCGTCGATATGGTGGTTGGTTCGCACAACAAGAATTATGGGGTTATGTGGTAGATGAAATACTGGTAATACACCATCATAATTCAGATGAACTAAAAAGAATGGAAACCTTAATGATACAATATCAAGATGTTCCTATGGATTTAGCAGATGCTTCTTTAGTAGCCATGGCTGAAGTTGTTAATCAAAGACAAATATTCACTCTTGATAGCGATTTCTATATTTACCGACGGTATGGAAATCAACCTTTTGAGGTTGTACCTTAATGATTTTTCATTCCCTAGTATCATTAACCGTTTCTAGGGTGACATCCTCGTATAAATCCTGAAAAGATGCCGTCAGATTAATACTCTGCAAACTAAAACTTTCTTGCTGATAGGTTTGCAAAATCCATAAACCCTGTTCACCCCGGCGAAAAGTTTCCACTCGTTGGTGTTTACTATTCACTAAGACATATTCCTGCAAACTTTCTAGAGTTTGATAATCATTAAATTTATCACCCCTGTCAAAAGCTTCTGTAGAATCGGAGAGAACTTCGATAATCAATTTAGGAAAACTTTTGTAGGTAGCAGTTTCTCTATCTCTGTCATCGCAGGTGACAATAATATCGGGATAATAAAAGTGATTGCGTTTCTCTAATCTGACTTTCACATCGGCAAAATAAACCCGACAATCGGAACCCCGCAAATGATTACGAATGATAAAAGTGAAATTGAGTCCGATAATATTATGAATATCAGTCGTCCCTGCCATGGCGTAAATTTGTCCCTCGATATATTCGTGTTTAATGGGACTTTTTTCTTCAAACTGAAGATATTCTTCTGGGGTGAGATTATTATAGTTAGATAGAGCAATCATAGGTTTAATCGTTGAAGGAGATTTTCTTAAGGACTTTCGGGAGTATCATTAACCGTTTCTAGGGTGACATCCTCGTACAAATCCCGAAAAGATGCCGTCAGATTAATACTCTGTAAACTAAAACTTTCTTGCTGATAGGTTTGCAAAATCCATAAACCCTGTTCACCCCTTCGAAAAGTTTCCACTCGTTGGTGTTTACTATTCACTAAGACATATTCCTGCAAACTTTCTAGAGTTTGATAATCATTAAATTTATCACCCCTGTCAAAAGCTTCTGTGGAATCGGAGAGAACTTCAATAATCAATTTAGGAAAACTTTTGTAGGTAGCAGTTTCTCTATCTCTGTCATCGCAGGTGACAATAATATCAGGATAATAAAAGTGATTGCGTTTCTCTAATCTGACTTTCAAATCGGTAAAATAAACCCGACAATCGGAACCCCGCAAATGATTACGAATAATTGTGTATATATTCCCCGAAACAATATTATGAGTATCCGTCGTTCCTGCCATGGCGTAAATTTGTCCCTCGATATATTCGTGTTTAATGGGACTTTTTTCTTCAAACTGAAGATATTCTTCTGGAGTGAGATTATTATAGTTAGATAAAGCAATCATCGTTTTTTATCCTAATCACAACTATATTAAGTACCTAAGCAAAATTAATTATACATCTAAGCCGTTAGCATTCCCTGATTATCCCTCACTGTTCACTGATAACTGAAAAGTCTTCTCTCTCCGAGTCTCCTCTAGGAAATTAACTTTGCAGGACTAGATACCTGTTGAAATACTGTCTAGGAGAACCAGCAAAAAGAGCCTCGAATGGTTAATCTATATGTTATTACCCTTGTAACCCTCTATAACTACTGCTATGACAACCCTAATTGACTATTCAAATATTCAATCTTTACCCGAAGTTTGGTCAATAGTTGCCCAACGTTTCCCCAATATTATCGCCCTACAGGATCCCCACAGTAAACCGGAAGTAATTCTCACCTATCGGCAACTTTATCAACAAATTCAGCAATTTGCCGCCGCTTTGCAAGCATTAGGAGTCACAGAAACCGAAAATGTCGCTTTATTTGCCGATAATAGTCCCCGGTGGTTTATTGCCGACCAAGGTTCCATGGCAGCCGGGGCCGCCAATGCGGTACGATCTGCTCAGGCAGATGCAGAGGAATTAGCCTATATTCTGGCCGATAGTGACAGTCAGACGCTGATTGTCGAAAATAACAAAACTTTAGGGAAATTACTGGCGAAAATCCCTGAATTGCCCCTGAAATTAATCGTGCTGCTCACCGACGAAGACCCCGCTACTGGGGCGATTTCCGTGCAGACCTTAAATTTCAAGCAACTAATGGCGGTCGGGGCTGAGAACACCCTTAAACCCATCACCAAGAGCGAAAATGATCTGGCTACCCTCATCTACACATCGGGGACGACGGGACAACCAAAAGGGGTGATGTTAAGTCACGGTAATCTGCTGCATCAGGTACGCAACTTAAATGCTATCTTTCAACCGGCTCCCGGCGATCGAGTTTTAAGTATACTACCTTCATGGCATTCCTACGAGCGCAGCTGTGAGTATTTCATTCTAGCTCAAGGTTGTACCCAGATTTATACCAGTATTCGCACTTTTAAGTCCGATTTAAAGCAATTTAGTCCGCAATTAATGGTGGGAGTTCCCCGTCTTTGGGAATCTCTTTACGAGGGTATCCAAAAACAATTTAGCGAACAACCGGCTAAAAAACAGAAATTGGTGCGATTTTTTCTAGAAAAGTCGGAAAAGTACGTTATTGCTAAACGTATCGCCGATAATCTCAGTCTAGATCACCTTCACGTTTCCGGGATCGAAAGACTAAAAGCAAGAATTCAATCCCTCTTACTCTATCCCCTCCATGCCATCGGTGACAAGCTAGTTTATAACAAAATTCGCCAAGCAGTGGGAAATAAAGTTAAAATCTTCGTTAGTGGCGGTGGTTCCTTAGCTAGACATCTAGATACTTTCTATGAGATTGCGGGAATCCCGATCTTAGTTGGTTATGGACTGACAGAAACTTCTCCCGTCGCTACCGTCCGTCGTATCGATCATAACCTGCGCGGGTCTGCCGGTCGTCCCGTCTTTCAGACAGAAATCTGTATTGTCGATTTACACAGCAAAGAAGTCTTACCGACGGAAAAACACGGTTTAGTCTTGATTCGTGGTCCGCAGGTGATGCAGGGATATTATAAAAAACCAGAAGCAACCGAAAAAGCGATTTCTCCCGATGGTTGGTTTGATAGCGGTGATATTGGTTGGTTAACCGCTGCCGGGGATTTAGTTTTAACCGGACGGGCCAAAGATACAATTGTTTTGAGCAATGGTGAAAATATCGAACCGCAACCGATTGAAGATGCTTGTTTACGCAGTCCCTTTATCTCCCAAATTATGCTAGTGGGACAGGATCAAAAAGCTTTGGGGGCTTTGATCGTGCCTAATCTTGATATACTGGCCAATTGGGCCCAAGAACAGAAAATATCCTTAAATTTACCCGATCTTCACAGCGATCGCTCAACGATTCTTTCTAGCGATCTCTACAGCAAAAAAGTCTTAGATCTCTACCAACAAGAATTAAAGCGCGAGGTAAGAAATCGGCCCGGTTATCGTGCCGATGACCAGATTAAAACCTTTGAGTTAATTTTAGAGCCTTTTTCCCAAGAAAACGGCATGATGACCCAAACTTTAAAGATTAAACGACCGGTAGTAACGCAACGCTATCGCGATATGATTAACGAGATGTTTGCCAAGTAAATATTTCTGGCAAATATTCCCTAACCCCTTGACAAAAAGACCTTTTTAGGATAAGCAAATCATGGATGACCCACAAACCAGTTTATTACTGAAGCGCCCGGTGACAATTAAAGTCATCGTGACTCCGCGCTGGAAAGAAGAAGCACAACAGCAATTACAAGCACAAATGGCTCAAATTGACGCACAAATTCAACAATTAGAAACCCAAGGCCAAAGAGCGATCGCAGAAATTCAGCGTCAGAGTCTGATCCCCTTACCCCCCGCGGCTGCCCAACAGATTGACAATATTCAAATCCAAGTCAATCAACAGAAAAGTGAGTTTCTCGAACAAAAAAACCAGTATCTGCAACAATTGCAACAGGTACAACTCTTGGAACTCAATCAAGAAGTCGCCCAAGCACAACTAGAAAGTTTTTTCCGTGTCGAAAAAGGCGATAACTTAGTGGCAAAAATGAATGTAGAACTCGTCCTTAGAGATGGCATAGTCGAAGAAATTCGCGGCGAAATTTAAAGCTAGGGTGAGCAGTTACCGGTCATTGTCAACTTAAAGGCTAAAATCGGCAATAGCAAGGGGTATTCTCCCTTGCTAACCGAGACAACCGCCCCTAGATCACATCACCCCTGACATGACTTGATCGGGCCTGAAAAATATATTAAGATTCTTTATCGATCGCCCGGACACACTCGCCTATATTGTTGTATAACTTCATCTCTCCATCGACTCACCCTTAATTAGATCCTATAAATATAGAATCTCCATGCTTTCTTTCTTACCCACTATTCTTTTAGCTCAGTCCGCCTCGGTCTTGCCCCAGATAGAGAGGAAATTAATCGCCCAATATCAGGAAGTGCGTCAGTTGCCCGGTCAACTAAATGATGTGCTGGTTTTTAATAGCAATAGTCCCGAAGTCGTAGAAAAAGAGGGAATTCTCCTCTCCACTTTCCCCGGCAAAGGAAAACGTTATCCCGTAGCCCATCTCAATCATCCCCTACAAGGACGTTTTGACGTTTTCACCCACCACATCGCCCGTCAAACCGATCCCAATCGCGACCTGCACCAGGGCCTGATCGTTACTAATCCCACCTCCAGAAACCTCGTTATCCGCATCCTGCAAGGAGTCAGTTACGTCACCTCCGCCGATGCCCCTTTTGTCGATTTACCCTCTCTGGTGGAAGATCCCAATGGCCGGGTTTTTTCCGGTCCCGGTTCCCGTTTAGCCAGCGATATCATGCGTCGTCGCCATGATACCCAATTTCCCGCCCAGATCGTCATTCCCCCAGGCCAAAGTCGGATGCTATTCGATCTGGTTATCCCCAGAAGTAGCGCCCGCTCGACCCTCCTGCGTCTCTACAGCGATGGACCGGTCTATATGGCCAATTTAGCCCTCTACGAAGTTCCCCAAAAAGTCAAAATCGAAGATCGGGAAATAGAAACCTTTCGTCCCCCTACCCTAGAGGAATGGCGTACCCTATTAGTTAGAGGTGATTTAGCCGCTCCTCGCGATTTTCCCCCCACTCCCCCCGATCAATGGTTCCCTGGAAGAAGAAATTTTTATGGTCGCGTGGCCGGAATTTCTGTCGGTTCGGAATGGGCAACCCGCATTGTCGATCCCAAAGGGGGAATTAATCTCACCATTCCTCAACCCGGTCAAGCTTTTGCCTATCCTTTAAGTACGGTGACAGCAGCTACTTTCGGAACCAGACAAATTCAAAGCGCCCCCATGTTAGTGCGTTATCCCGATACGGCTTTCAAAGCTCACGGTAACTACGGTGTTCACTACTATCTGACTTTACCTCTATATAACAACACTAGCAAAACGCAGGTGGTGGCTTTGAGTATTCAAACCCCAATTAAAGAAGACAATTATCTCGATCGCTTGCTATTTGTTGAACCCGTCCAGGGACCGGTATTTTTCCGGGGTGCAGTGCGCGTTACCTATCGTAACGCCCTGGGACGCACCGAGGAACGTTTTTTCCATCTCGTTCAACGGGAAGGACAACAGGGAGAAGCTTTAGTACAGGTGGAACTTCCCCCCGGAGCCAGACGCGACATTAATCTCGATTTTCTCTATCCCCCCGATGCCACACCTCCCCAAGTTTTGAGCGTTAAAACTTTGGAATAGATAGTTTTTCTCGAAAAGTTAACGGCTGATTGTCGGGGGTAATAAGTAAGATACACTGAAATTAATCTCTCTGTGAATCGGCCGATGAATATTAGCAAAACTTGCTTTATTTTCTGCTTATTATCTCAATTTTTGGGCAATGCAGCTGCGAGTTTAGCCGTGACTAAACTCGATTTTGATACCGGTCAAACCCTAACAAATCAAGTGGTTAGATCGGGGAAAATTAAGGTACAAGTTAGCTATCAACCCATCGACCTAAACGAGAGAGTTGATGATAATTATGATATTAATAATGTTTCTTATCAAATCTTTTATAACGAGCAAATTTATCAGGAAAATAGCGGGTATAGTGCCTTTGGATCCGGCTATGTCGAATTAAGAGATTTAGATAATAATGGCATCGATGAGATTATCGTCTCCACCTATAGCGGCGGCGCACATTGCTGCACATCTTTGGTAATTTATACTTGGCAAAAAGATAAATTTATTAGAGAAGAAACGGGTTTTTTAGATGGTAGTGGTGGTTCCTTTGAAGATTTAGATGGAGATAATAATTATGAATTTGTCACCGTTGATAATGCTTTTTTATATGCTTTTAGTTCCTACGCCGCCTCTTTTCCTCCCTCGAGAATTTATACTTTTCAACAGGGTAAATTAGCGGATGTCACTAGAAAATATCCCAAAAAATTAAGAAAAACTTTAGCAGCAATGTTGAAAGCCTTTCAGTTAGCTAAAAAAGAAAAAGCCGAAGTCAATGGCATTTTGGCTGGTTATGTCGCCCAAAAAATTCTCCTAGGAGAATACGAAGAAGCTTGGCAATTTCTCCTCGCTAATTACGATAAAAACTCCGATTGGGGTCTCGATATCTATGGCGAAAGTACAGCGATCGGCAAATATCCAGACTTTCCCACTGCCCTGAGAGCTTTTCTCCTGAAAAATGGCTATTTAACCCGAGTTCGGGTTAAGTAGAGGCGATAAAATTCCATGTTCAAGGAGGGTTTTTTCGGCTGATGGCAGTAAGCAATCAAACCAGAGAGGAGATTAAGGCAAAAATTAACAGAGCTACGGTGGCGGGAATGTTCAACGGAAGTTTCCCTTTGACAAAAAGCGACAACCTCTGCTGTGGCAGAATCTCTATGGGGGAACTTCCGCTAAAAACAGACAAATTTAACGGAGTTCGCGGTTCGGCATCACGCTTCGCTCGAGCGGCTGTTAATAGTCTTGAACTCAATCAACCACCACCACCACAACCGCCACAACCGCCACAACCGCCGCCACTGCCGCCATCACTGCTGCCATCACTGCCGCCACTGCCGCCATCACTGCCGCTACTAGCAGCGGCTGTGGGAGTCAGCATTTGATACAAGTCTGCTAAAGCCATATCGGCCATCAGAACTGTTGCTCCAAACAACGCGACCGCAAGTACAAGTTCAGAATCGCTGCTATTGGCTGTTTTTAAAGGTTGTAAGCGATTTGTTAAATCATTAAAAATTATCTCTCCATAACGGCTGCGCTGTGGTTTGACAAAAAACCTTGCTCCCAAAACTAGAAGCCCAAATATACAGTTGACATCCTCACCGCCGTAAACGGACGGTGATTCCCAAACCTCACGATTTAGGTTTCTGCTTCTTTCCCTTGCGGGGTTCCGCACCGGCCTTAACAGATTTACTCTGTTCTGG
>VYKO01000309.1_pt1 | contig 11697 bp, 14 predicted proteins | sample 5114561 | NCBI WGS metagenome assembly VYKO01 (sample SAMN12291811, study PRJNA351875) | freshwater metagenome | isolation source: freshwater lake | place: USA: Michigan, Baseline Lake | collected 2011-08-08 | reverse complement strand
AGAGGATTGAACGCCAATTCCAGAGAATAATTTACCCGGGTCAATACCAATGGCAATCGGTTGGGTTTTGTTGTTAGAGGATTCAGTGGTTAGCTGGACATAGAAAATATCTAAGTCGTTGAATTTACCGATGGCTTTTCCTTCTTTAATCCACCGTCTGGCCCGACTGGGTTTAGTGGGCATTAACGGCTTTCCGTCTTTTGAGATAACAGGAACTCTTTCCATGGAGATAATCCTTAAGAGTGAAGTTAAAGTCCCTTTCCGCAACACAATCAAGATGTCTTGTCTGACAACGCTTTACCAATAAAGCTGAGAGGAAATCCGAACTAGGGAAGCATTCGGAAGTCTGTGCCAGATTGTGTCTCGATGCGGTAGTCTCTACTTGCGTCGCCTAAATTGGTTTAGGCAAGCCCCGTCGCTTTTAGGGCGGGGTTAGTGACTTCAGAAGTTCACAAACTATAGACTAAAGTTGATGAATTGCTCTTTTTTTGAGTGTAACACCCTATCACCCTATCACCCCTTATGGAAAAATTAACTAATCTCGATCGCCTGGCTGAAGAAATTTTAGGTTTAATTCCAACAGAAACGGTTATCATTGCCGAATTTGACGGTGATAGTATTGATTATCGCGCGGGTGCGGGTAAACACACCGGGGCAATTGTCGGCAAAAGGGGTGATATCGCCACGTCGGGATTGTGTACGGTGGTTTATCAGGGTAGCTGTCCGGTGGTGGTGGGACAAACTCTAGGAGATAATCGCATCCGTCAGGATATAGCCGTCGCTTTGGGGATAAAAACGGCTTTAGCTGTGCCAATTAGGGTTAATAATCAGTTATTTGGTGCAGTAATGCTTTTAAACCGTCTCGATGGTCAGGAATTGACCGATCGAGATAGTTTATTAGTGGAGGAATATCTTTGTTCTTGGCCAGATTTTTAGTAAAAGCGATTTTTGATCAGATTGGCATTGACGAATAAAGCGTTACAGTAAATTAGTCCTTCATAGGGATAGGGAGACCAATAGGATAAATCGTATAGACCATTAAAACGAAAGCCTTTTTGATACAATTGGTCGTAAATTTTTGTAAAAAATGTATGGCGAAAATCGGAGGGACGAAACCCAACTTCTGAAAGAATCATGGCAATTTTTCTCTCTTCTAGAAAATTGGTTGCTCCAGCTAAAACCTGTAGCTCATAACCCTCTGTGTCCATTTTAAGCAGGTCTATCCTATCTATCCCCTGAGCTTGACAAAAATTATCTAAGCTATCAATTGTAATTGCTTCTGTTTTGTCGGTGGATTGGCCTTGATTCTCGCCTACGGGCCGGTTTAAGGCATCGCTGAGGGAGTTTTGTTGAGAATTAGAGTTTAAGATAATTGTTTTTTCTGAAGGTTGCTCGCCGAAAGCGATCGGAAAACAGCGAATTCGCTGATTATTAGCAAATTTTTGAGATAATTGGGTAAAAGTTTCCTTGATTGGCTCGAAACAAAGAATATCAGCTTGAGGAAATTTTTGATGAAAGTAACTACCTGTTTGTCCAATATTAGCCCCGACATCAAAAATAATCCTTGGTTGCTGGTGATGACAAATTCTTTCTATATCTGAGGCCACATCCCAACCAGCAGGGAAGGAATCGGGGGAAACTTTCTTGTAAGTCTCAAGACTCAATTCATGAATCAAATTTTTCAGCCGGCTTTTAATGCTCATAATTGTTTTGTAAATTAGGCGGGTAATTGATACAGTCAATATAGCAATCCAAGTGACAAGTAACTAGAGTAAAAAAAGCCACTTTAATTATCCTCTATCCCTGCAACTGCTACTCAGAGATGAGGGATAGAAGCGGTTGGGTAATCCAGTTAAATGCTACGGCGATTTGATGGTTGAGGGTGGGCAGACGGTAGAGATAGACTAAGCGACGGGTAAGATGGGCAAGGGGGCCGGCTAATTGTAGTCCTAAACCGCTAATGGTAGCTTCATCGATGCCGAGGGTCAACATTTCGCCTAAAGGTTGATAACGGAAGGGTAAAGCCGGTTTATCGTGGAAACTCGCCCAAATATTCCAAGCGCAGTAGTCGGACTGTTGAAGGGCCACTTGGGCTGTGGCAGCATAGGGTTTATCGTCTTGATCGCGACTATCGGCCGCATCGCCGATCGCGTAGATACTGGGGTTTTCGACAGTTTGTAAATATTGATTAACTTTTAGTAATTTGCGCTCATTATGTGCTATAGGCAAATTAGCGATCAGTGGGGAGGCGATCGGACTAACGGTCCAGAGAATTAGATCAACGGGGATATTGTCGATCTGTCCTTTGTAGTCAAGGGAGAGGCGATCAGCTTGGATATCGGCGACGGTGGTTTCTAGGTCTAACCAAACCAGACGTTTTTCTAGGGCTTTTTTGGCGGTTTCGCGGTTAAATTGGGGTGAAAGGGCAATTATATCGCTATTTCTTTCGATCAGACGAATTCTTCCCCTTTCTCCGAGGCGATCGGCCAGCTTACAGGCTAATTCTACGCCGCTATAACCGCCCCCGATAATGGCGACCCGAATTTTATCGCGATCGGATTGTTCTAGGGTTTTGAGTCGATCCCGAAGACGATAGGCATCCTCGAGACTACGAAAGGGGATAGCGTGGGTTTTGGCCCCGGGTAGGAAGTCAAGGGAGGATTGACCACCGAGGGCGATCACGAGGCGGTCATAGCATATATCGGTTTGATTGTCAAGGGTTATTTTATGATTATTAACATCGATCGCCGTGACGGTTCCCTGTTGGAAGTCAACGGGGGTATTGGCGAGCAATTCGCTGAAAGGGGGAGCAATTTCCCAGGATTCTAGTTCTGAGGTGACTAATTCGTAGAGAAGGGGAGAAAATAAAAAGCGATCGTTTTTATCAATTAAGGTAATTTGGGGGGGGTGTTGATCGGGCCAAGGCAATTGACTCAAACGTAAAGCAGTATAGAGTCCACCAAAACCACCACCGAGAATACAAATTTTTGGGTTTGAGTCAGTCATATCGATCGCTGAGGGTTTTGTTTCTTATTTTGACACTCCTTGCCGTAAAATGGACGGGGAACCTTAAACCCAAATTTTCGGTAAAGCAAGGAAAGAAAAATAGTTTTTATTTATCTACCCAGCCAAATCGTCAGCAAAGCCACAATTGTAGCCAGAAAAAGGATATGATTCATCCAATCGTCGAAAGACCAATTTTTAAACATAATTAGTTCCTTAAAATCTTACTCCTCAACAGCTTACCTTAATTCCTGATAGAAGTGCTATCGGGTGCGGCCAGTTGACTGGGGCAATATGTTGAGAGCGGTTACTAATTTGACCGCCGGATAAAATTAAGATTAGAGCTTATTAGAGAGGAAAAACCTAACCAGAAGAATTTTTAGGTGAATCCTAATTGAGATGGGAGTCTTTGGGAATAACATCCAAACCGAGGAGAACCTTTTGAGTATTGGACATATCGCCGATAATTCTTTGTAGGGGTGGGGGAAGTTGTTTGACTAAAGTAGGAGTTACGAGAATTTTATCCTGTTCCGCTAATTGGGGCTGTTCGAGAACATCAATTATTTCCACCGTATAAAGATCGGATAACTCCTCGCGACAGATACGAAAAATATTGGCGATCGCCCTCTGGGATTTACTGGAATCGCCCATAATGTAGAGTTTGAGAAGATATTGACTCATGATTGCGTGTTATTGAACAGTTTAATGTTGCTGAGACCGATATAGTATTTACGATAGAAAGAGACGAGATAACCCATCAATTCCAGGACCATGAGACGACCTTCGCTAACGTAGGCCTGCGCTTTAGCCAGGGTGACATCCTGATTTTTTTGGCGTAGGGTGGTGGTATGAATATCCACCACATCGCGAGGACTAGCTTTTAAGAATCCTAACTTATCGGCCAAGCTTCGCAGTCGTTCCGATAGATTATGTTCCACTTTGTATGCTTGTTCTTCTAAAGCTAAGTCTAATAAGTCTCCGTAATTTTGGACTAATTCTTGAAAAATATCGGGAATACTCTGCTTTATTGCCTCAGAACCGAACATTTTCGCCGTGATGCTAGTTTGTACTCCCTTGATTAACTGTTCCAGTTCGCGAAATTCCTCTTCCTGTTGTTGATGTTTAAGATTGAGGATATATTGCTGACGCTCGATCGCCACACGAATTTGATAGACTAAAAGACTACTATCGATATTATTTAACTGAATATAACCGTCAGCACCCAGTTGAAAGGCTTTAACGACTAATTTCTCATCATTGCTAGTAGTTTGAACTACTATCGGTATATCAGAGGCTAATTCTCTGGTTTTGACTAGAATATTTAAGCCGGGGGGGACAGAGATTTCCAAGCTTAAGAGGATGAGATCAAATTTCTCCCCTGCTAGTTTTTCGGCAGTTTCCTGTAGATCCTGAGCTTGGGTGAGGGCAAAAGTCAACCCCCCGGCCAGGGAACATTGGGGGGCCTTTAACAGCAATCTCTGGATTAATTTAACAGTCGTCGGTTCATCCTCTATCAATAAAATCCTACAGATATCCCTAGTCATTGTTAATCGATCGCTAAAATTATCTTTTTCCCCTACTTTCATAGTACGCCCATCTTTGGGAAACGCAAGGACAAAATCACAATCTAGCACCCGCTATCTCGAAGTCTTATTCTACCGCTCAACTAAACTTACTCAAACTTACTTAAAAGTCTGAAAGCTTAGTCATTCTTAGTGGTTCAAGCACGGAGCGTGTTAAACGGCAAACCCCTTATTCCCTGCTCAATAACATCAGTAATTACTTTTCTAATGATGTTAAATGCCCCATTGACATCGGCATTTAACAACTGATTTTTTCCCATTTTATCAAGTCCCCTAGCTAACCTTTTTCCCTTAAATAATGGTTTTTCTTCACCATATTTAGGTAACTCATCCCTATCTAAGGCACTGGATTGTGACGTATAGGATTCTTCAGTTATTATGACTTTTATTCCTTTTAATTGAGCTTTATAGGTTAACATTTCTATTAATCTATAATGGGGAATATTGACCAATTGTTGATGATTCCTTTTTCCTAGATTAAGAGATTGTTTCATCCACTCATTATGCCCAATTATTAATGTCCCTATTTGAGGTCGAATACACCAATCTATTACTTTTTTGCTGGCTGTGTGGAGATAATTTTCTCCTCGACAGTTTCGTTTATGGGTTAGGAATATCAATCTCTTAGATGAGGGTTGATTATTTTGGGTTATTAAGTTATTAACTCCTAAATCTACCCCAGCTATCTGTTGTTTATCTGTGGTTTCCGACCGTCTTTCATAGACTATTTCAATGACATAACAGCTACTTTTGGGGACAATTCTCGCTGCAATTATTTCTCTCTTGGATGTGGGAATTTTTAAGTCGCTCATAGACAATAGACTAAGCTGAAATCACAGGCACTCAAAGGGTTTAACCTAGTAGCAAAAGACTCTTGTGAAGCATCACTTAAAAATTGATGATCAAGTTTACTGCCATTGAGCGTGAATGCGTGGATGGAGTAAACGCTCAACCGGTTGACCGTTTTTTAAATGTTCTTCGACAATCTGATTGACATCCTCTGGTTTAACACGACAGTACCAAGTTTCCTCGGGAATAATTCTCACCGTGGGGCTAGTGCTACACTGTCCTTGACAACCACTGGTCATAACGATGACATCTTCTGGGAGAGCTGCCGTTTGCCATGCTAAAAGAAGCTCGGACGCACCCTGCACCAAACAGGAAGAATGCTGACAGACCATCACAAATCGCTTTTGCGGATAAGACATAAGCTGCTCGCGTATTTAAATTGCTTGTTGAGATGAGGGTTGAGGCACTCTTGCAAGGGGCAAGGGGGGCTAATCTAAGTATAGGCGGTTTAAATGCGTCTTAGCATATTACCTAAAAAGTTGCAAAATTAGATAGTTCCCCGGGTATATTCTTGGGAATGGCTTTGAGGAAGCATAGTTTTATTTTGCCCCGAATCCCCGATACTGGCAATACAAAAAAAGGGGGCGAAAAATTAACCATCAATCTTTAAAATAGAATTCGGAGAAAAATTTAGTCAATCAAGAGGGTAAAAGTGGCATTCGCTAGTCATTGGATTATGTTAGGTTTATTACTGGGTTTTGCCGTCGCGCATAGCGGATTAGCCAGTTTACGAATGGGGGGAGAAGCTATCATCGGTGCGCGACTGTATCGGGTATTATTTGCCCTTGTTAGTATCCCTCTAGCGGTAATTTTAGTAGTTTATTTCTTCAATCATCGTTATGATGGTTTGCTTCTCTGGCAAGTACAGGGAGTAACCGGAGTAAAAACCCTAGTTTGGATACTTTCGGCCATTTCTTTTTTCTTTCTCTATCCTGCCACCTTTAACCTGCTGGAGATCGCCGCTATCCAAAAACCGCAGGTTCATCTCTACGAAACCGGCATCCTGCGCGTTACCCGTCACCCCCAGATGGTAGGACAGGTGATCTGGTGTATTGCTCACACCCTCTGGTTAGGGACAAGCTTTACCCTATTGACTTCCCTAGGTTTAATTGCCCATCATCTTTTTGCTGTCTGGCATGGCGATCGCCGGTTAGAGAACCGTTACGGAGAGGCATTTTTAAAGGTCAAAGAACGCACCTCGGTGATTCCCTTTTTAGCGATTATCGATGGTCGGCAAAGCCTAAAATGGCAAGAATTCCTTCGTCCTGCCTATCTAGGAGTAACAGGGTTTATTTTACTCCTCTGGTGGGCGCATCCTTGGCTAATGCAGGCAACAAGTAAAATTTATTGGTGATTTTGCTCTCAACCCCTTTCTTATTGATCCCGATTGGTGTAGAATGGTTGCCATATCAAAATCAAGTTTTCATAAAATCTGTTTAGACATGATACTATCTGTAAACGAAAAGAGCTTCCATAAGCTAGTTTTAGAGTCTTCCCGTCCGGTTATCGTGCATTTTTGGGCTCCTTGGTGTGGTTTATGTCGTTTAATCCAACCCACCCTCTGTTCTTGGCAAAATGAGTGTCAAGGCGCAATTCAATTAGTCAGTGTCAATGCCGATGAGAATTTTCAATTAGCTAATAGTTTTCGTCTGCGTAGTTTACCTACGTTAATTCTCTTCGATCAAGGTGTTCCCGTTCATCGTCTGGAGGAAATTCACAGTCGCGAGGAATTTGGAAACGAGGTCTATACTGATAGAATATCCGCAAAATAGCCCTAAAAGTCTTGCCCGATAAGCATTTCACGATTCCATAAGCAAAAATTATCACACAAAGTCGAGAAGAGCCACCCTGCGACTAATGGCCAAAAATCAAATCCTGCGTTCAGCTTAAAGGAAAGATACCTTTTCTGATGGGACTCGCAGAGATAATATAATAGGACAAAAAGTAGATAATCCCAATTCCTAAGATACCCATAGTTCCCCCAGTTCAAAAATTTAGGAGGCTTGAAAAAAATGCCGATTGGTGTGGCTGAATTTGTCGAAAACCAGGAAACTCGCTGTCCTGTGGTGCTACTACTAGATACCTCTGGTTCAATGCTAGGGGAACCGATTAAGGCTCTCAATGATGGGATCAAAACCTTTCAACAGGATGTGATGCGAGATACCCAGGCGACGTTAAGTGTAGAAACTGCCATTATTACTTTTGGCAATGGAGGGGTTAAAACCGTGCAGGATTTTGTCGGAATTGACCAATTTACGCCACCTACTTTAACCGCAGGAGAGTTAACTCCCATGGGAAAAGCGATTGAATTGGCTTTAGATTTAATCGAAGATCATAAAGCGATTTATAAAAGTTATGGTATCCAATATTATCGCCCCTGGGTATTTTTAATTACTGATGGTGCGCCTACGGATCAATGGAATCTGGCGGCGCAACGGGTAAAACAAGCAGAAGCAGAAAATCGGGTTTTATTTTTTTCTGTAGGTGTTCAGGGTGCTGATATGGAGACGCTCAAACAGATTTCTAATAATCCCCCCGTGTTACTCAATGGTTTAGATTTTCGGGATTTATTTCAGTGGTTAAGTAACTCAATGAAACGAGTTTCTGGTGGTAAAATTGGAGAGGCGATCGATTTACCACCAGTGAATTGGGGACAAATTACCACCTAGAGGACAGTTAATTATGTGGAGAACATTATGTCAGTCGGTGGTCGGTAGTTTTCATATCCAAGCGGGATTACCCTGTCAAGATTACGGTGATTATCAAGTATTGGGTCAGGATGTTTTGATTGGAGCCGTGGCCGATGGGGCCGGTAGTGCCAAACATTCGGATTTGGGTGCGAAAATAACAGTTAAAGCATCGCTGCAATTTTTAGAGGAAAATCTCAAAAAAACAGCATTAGCTGCCACTGGAACTGAAGCCGAATTAAAGGAAATATTCCGGCGACTGTTGGCTCATATTCAGCAAATTCTCCAAAAAGAAGCCGAAAAAGAACAGTTAGACATTAATGATCTAGCGACAACTTTACTGGTGGTTTTGGTTACTTCAAAACGATTAGCGGCGATGCAGATAGGAGACGGTTTTATTGTGTTCAAACCTCTGGAAGGAAATTATCAGTTATTGTTCCAGCCTGACAAGGGAGAATACATCAATGAAACCACTTTTGTTACTTCTAGCAATGCTTTGGAGGATATGCAAATAGGAGTTTTAACTGAGCCAGTTGCGTTTATTTGTGTGGCGACGGATGGGGTAGAAAAGGTATCGATCGATTATAAAAATTGGCAGCCTTTTCCGCCTTTTTTTCAGCCATTAGAAGAGTATTTGCAACAGACAGAAACTCCGTCGAAGGAAGACCTCAAAGAATTTTTAGAGCGGGAGGATTTAAATAAGTTAACAACCGATGATAAAACGCTACTCCTAGCTTTTTGTTTAAGAAACTGAGGGGTTTAAGAAACTGGGTTTGTTTAAGAAACCCGGTTTCTGTATCTGGTTCAACCCAACCTATGATAAGACTGTGGTAAATCATGAAAATTGACGAATTACTCAAAAACAAACGAGAAAAAATTATTGCTATTGCGGCTAAACACGGCGCAAATAATGTGCGAATTTTTGGTTCTATTGCACGGGGAGAAGCTGACGAAAAAAGCGATATTGATTTATTAATTGATTATTGTAGCGAACGTCGGAGTCCCTGGTTTCCCTTGCCGTTAATTCGAGAACTTGAAGCCTTGTTAGGCTGCAAAGTTGATATTGTTACCGAACAGGGACTTAAAGATAGAATCAGAGAGCGGGTACTTAAAGAAGCAATACCCCTCGCTCTAATAAAACTCGTATAATCTCAATGAGAAAGGCAAACAATCGTGAGCAGAAAATCTATCAAAAGCGACTTGAAGAGAATTGATGCGATGACGGATGAGAATATCGATTATTCTGATATTCCGCCGTTAAGTGATGAATTCCTTACCCAAGAAACAGTATCTTTTTCGCCATCAAAGCAGCAATTAACCATCCAACTAGATCAAGATATATTAGAATGGTTAAAAGCCCAAGGAAAAGGATATGAGACACAAATTAACTACATCTTGCGGGAAGTGATGGAACAGCAGCAGCAAAAAACAACGAACCTGATTTGATTACAAGGTTTGTTGTTGCGCTTCAGCACTCAACTCTGGCGAAAATTGGGCTAAAGTTAATTCGAGTAATCTGTATAAAACGGAGGTCGTCTATGGCAGATTTAATCGTCCGCAATATCGATGAAGCCATCGTCAAAGCTCTCAAAAAGCGAGCCAGCCAACAGGGTATCAGTGCCGAAGCCGAACACCGCAAAATCTTAGAAAAAGCCTTGCTGCAACCGCAACGAAAATCCTTGGCAGAGGTGCTATGCCAGATTCCCAACGTTGGCAACGATTCAGACTTCGATCGCATTCAAGATGACACAGCCAAACCAGTATTTAATTGATACTAATATTATTAGTAAGTGAGCAAGATTCTCACACTTATAATAAGTAGGTAGGTGTTAAAAGTTGTCAGACACCCCCCTTATCAAGGGGGGCAGGGGGGATCGAACCCAAAATCTATTTAATTATAACCAGCTACTTATATCTAACTTATTAGAAACGACTAGATAAATTTTTCTGAACAGCATAAATACTCGGAGATTTTTTGATGTCTTTAACTTATCGCTGTCAACGACAGAATAGCCCAATTACCCTAACGCAAGAACTTGCCAACAGTGGCGAAGCGAAAGTATGGCACACTAACTTTAATGGCTACTTAGCGAAAATCTACCACAATCCCCATAATGAAAGGGTTGATAAATTACAGTTAATGGTGAGAAATCGGCCCAGTGATCCTAATGCTCACCTTAACCATATTTCCTTCGCTTGGCCCTATTCTATCTTAGAAGATAACCAGGGAGAAGTTGTCGGGTTTTTAATGCCAAAAGTGGTGGGTTCAGAAACATTATTAAAGATTTGTACGCCCATAATGAGAAGAAAATACAAGTTAGAAACTAATTGGTATTTTCTTCATGTAGTAGCGCGGAACATAGCCGCTATTATCGAAGCAATTCACGTTAAAGGTTATGTTTTAGGAGACATAAAGCTAGAAAATATCTTAGTGAATAATCGGGGGTTGCCTACAATTATTGATACAGATTCATTTCAAGTATCAGATCCCTATAGCGGTAAAATATATCGGTGTTTAGTTGGCTCAGAAGGATTTACACCGGCGGAATTAATCGGAGTGAATCTAGCAGATGTAGATCAAACAGAAGTGCATGATCGCTTTCGATTAGGAGTTGTTATTTATTATCTACTATTTAGCGGGCCGCCGTTTCGGGGATTGTGGCAAGGAGCAGGAGATTCCCTGGAACAGTCGGAACTAATTCGACGGGGACTCTGGCCTTTTTCTGGGGATAAATTGGTTGTACCTAGTAATACTACCATACCATTAAATATCCTACATCGCGACTTACACGCCCTATTTTTGCGCTGTTTCAATGAGGGACATAAATTCCCCCAAAAACGACCGACGGCTGAGGAATGGCGTGGTACTTTGGAAGCTGCATTAAATGAGGTTATACGCTGTGGTAAAATTGATAGTCATTACTACAGCAAAAGTTACGGAAAGTGTTATTGGTGTGAGCGAGCTAGTGATTTAAATTTTGATATTTTTCCGGGTAAAAGTATCGCTACTGTGACACCTACACCGTTACCTAAAGTAGCGCCACCACCGCCCTCTTCGCCATCACCTCCCCCAGCAAAGCTAACTCTATTTACCGAAAACCTACCCAAGGGAGTAACACTGGAGATGGTAGGCTTACCAGCAGGTAAATTTCTCATGGGTTCTTCTGAAAGAGATAATGAAAAGCCTCCACACCAAGTTCAAGTCAACAGTTTTGCCATTGGCAAATATCCCATTACTCAAGCACAATATGAAGCGGTGATGGGAACCAATCCCTCTCACTTTAAAAATAATCCCCAAAATCCGGTAGAACAGGTTAGTTGGGACGATGCTCAAGCTTTTTGTCAGAAATTGAGTCAAATAACAGGGAAAACCTATCGCCTACCCACAGAAGCGGAATGGGAATATGCTTGTCGTGCCGGGACAACCACTCGCTATTATTTTGGTGATAATGATAATCAGTTAGGAGATTACGCTTGGTATGACGAAAATTCTAATGACACAACTCATCCCGTAGGACAGAAAAAGCCCAATGGTTGGGGACTGTATGACATGAGTGGCAATGTTTGGGAGTGGT
>VYKO01000092.1_pt1 | contig 11810 bp, 15 predicted proteins | sample 5114561 | NCBI WGS metagenome assembly VYKO01 (sample SAMN12291811, study PRJNA351875) | freshwater metagenome | isolation source: freshwater lake | place: USA: Michigan, Baseline Lake | collected 2011-08-08 | reverse complement strand
GAAAAAGTACCTGAATTTTCCCCCTGATCACTCCCATGCCTGGTACTTTTTGATTGACAAAAAGTCTAAAAGTCTTACCCAACAAGGTTTTTAGATTTATTCAGCAGACCCTAAATATATCATTATAGGTTGTTTCAGAAATCGCTAGATAGAGATCACGGTCTGGATCAACTTGATTAAGCAAGATTTTATACAATAAATATTGACCAATCGCTTGCTCTAAATCAGTAACCTGAGATTGACCTTTAAATTGTTTAATTTCAATGGCAATACGTTGATCTCCACGACGAATACCAATCAAACGATTGACTCCTAAATCAACAAATAAAAAGCGGAAATAACATAGGGATCATCCGTAATTATCCAGCCGTCATTAATGATAGCCTGTTTAACTGCTTCGTGACTGGAATCTCTAGCAGGCAACTTAAATTACTCCCTACGTCTTTTTTTCTAATAATATAGACTAGCACAAAGTTTACCAGAATTTCCAAAATATTATGGTCAGTTGTCTATCATAGTTGTTTAATTATGAGGATTGAAAAATGGAGATATTTCCCTCCCAATGACCGCTTTTTATGCAAACAAAATAGAAAAAGCGATCGCCTTGTGATGATCAGTTAATAAAACAATAAAGTTCGGGAAAAATGAGCCAAGCCAGTATTCAATATTTATCCGATGAAAATGGCTAAAAGCTTGGAATTTGATCGGTTGGCTTTTGAAGATTTGGCTTGGTGGGTTGAGTATGACTGCAAGCAGACTTTAAAAATCATTAAGCTGATTCAGAAAGTTCAACGGCATCCTTTTCATGGAAAGAAAGTCAGGTATTCAGGTTTGCTAATTGTTCCTCAATATTAGCTTCAGTAGAGAGTTTTTCGGATTTTTCCCATAGAGCGTTAAAGAGACTTTTATCTGTCTCTACAACTCTTGTTTGATAGGAAATATAACCTGATTCTGTTTGACCATTCATAATTCTTCTCGCTGTAAAAGAATTTCTTGGCACAGATAAGTTTTCGCTAATCAATAGGTTGGTATTATCCCAACGATAGCCTTGAACATCTTTAGCTTTTTCATGACAAATACAAGCAACTTTTATACCAGAGTTAAGTTGTTCCTGAATCACTTGTAAATGCTTTTGAGTCGGAACTTCAGGAAGAATAAAGACTCGTTGAATAGAAATCTCCCTTTTGATTAGTTCTTCGTTAACTTCCCAGAATTTTTGACCAAGAGGATTATCCCACCAGATGGAATCTGTCATGGAGTGAATAGCCAAGATTCGAGATTCACTTTGAGGATCAATGTGTTTGAGTAGTTGAGCAACCTTTTCTAAACGGGATTCGCCAATAATTTCAATGTTAATTTCAGGCATAATTGTGTTAGTCAAAATTGTGCCATCAAGAAGGGTTAGATTATTTTCATCTAATTTAACATCGGTCAAGTTAGCTCCCGTTAGATTAGCTTTACTCAAATTGGCATGACTTAAATCGGCTCCTGTTAAATCAGCATTAGTTAAATTAACCCCCGAAAGATTAGCCTGACTGAAGTTACATCCCATCAATTTTGCATCGGAAAGATTGGCCTCACCATCCATTAAATTGACTTGGCTGAAATTCAGTCCATGAAAATCTCGTTCGCCAATTTTGTACAAATATGTCAATTCTTTTGTGCTATGAATATCGGGGTGATATTCATCAGGTGCATAAACGGCAATCATCGCTTTGACGTAGGCGAAAAAATAAGCCTTGAGAATATTTTCATGGGTGTGGATAGTAATCACTTCTTTACCATCATACTCAACCACCGCCTTGACAGTTGTGGCTCCTTGTTTACCCGGTGTCAAGTTAGCCACATAGATAGATTTAAGGTGATGTTTAATTTCAACTAAATGAGCTAGAGCCTCATCAAAGGCAGTACAAAGTGCATCTACTGGACTTTTTTTAAAGGCCGATTCAGTGTAACGCTCTTGGGTTTTTGTATTACATAAGATAACTGTCGCGGAAGTTAAATTGTTATTAGCACAAAGAATTTCAAAGTTCTCAATTTTCCAGCCTTGAAAAAGCAAAAGATTATCTTCAAAGAATAAGTTTTGTTGAGGCTCGTTTTCTAAAAGCTGATTGAGTTTTACTTGTTCATTTTCCATTGCCGCTTTACCGAGATTTTTGAGAGTTCTTTCGATAGATGCCGGCGAGGTATCTTCCCCTAAAAACTGTAAGAATAAGGAAGGAGAACCCACAAAAGGATACCCACTGGCAATGAATTCTCGATCTGCGATGGTGATAATACCCGCTAGGTTATATTTCTTGGCAATCTCAACTTGAATTGCCGTTCTTAAATTAACGTTGGGATATTTTTCTAGGTCAATTTTTTTCAAGTTAACTTGACCGACGTTAATTTTACTCAGAAGTTCAATGATCGAACGATTGGCATATTCTTGAGATTTCAGATTTTTGATACTATGCCAAATTTGTATTAATCCCATTTCGCGGATGTAAGGATTAATTTTTACCTCTAAAACAAGTCCCATAACCCTAGTAGCTTCACCGTTAAGAGTCGTTTGATTTCGTAATAAAAACTCTTCAATTAGATCAGCATCAATTAATACTTTCGGAGCTTGAGAATTGTTATCTTTTGATTGGAATACCTCTAAGTTATCCAGAAAAAAATCAATATTTATACTAGGATGAGTAGTTACCTTATGCAGACTAAGCTTGATTTCGTAATACACAAAATCATCGGATTCGTTTTCGAGATTATTTCTCAAATCCCAAAGTGTTTTAATCACTTGAGGATCAGGATATTCTCCTAATTTCCTTATGATTTCAGCACGGATATCGCTATCCTGTTCCTTTTCTAGTTGAGCTAACAACCCATTAATAATGGTGTTTTCCATTTTTAAATCAATCTCCTTGATTGGTGGTCTTCTCATCCGCACTAATTTTGTCTGACAGTAAAAGACTGCTCTAATTGAGAATTTTCAGCGTAGCGTGTTCGCAAAACTCTCACTGATTCATCGTCATTAATGTCAACAAAATAGCCCTTTTTAAAGAGAACTCTTCTTAAAGAAGTAATTCCCACCCGCTCATCTAACTCAAGGTAATCCTTAAGATGGGATCCTAGATTTTTGTTGAAATCCGCGTTTAGATTTTTTTGGCTATGATTGAACATTTCAGCCAAGTCATCGGCGGAATAAAGTCCTGTAGCCGCTAGGTAAAACATTCCCCTATATTTATCAGATAGGGGTTCGATTTCTTCCAACAAAGCTTCTAGCTTGCGGATATCCAAACCACAGTTTCTTGCCTGCTTTTGGGCTTCGCATAGTGATAGTGATGGGGGAGTTGACAAGGTTCTCTTCATGGCTGTATTTTCGAGCTAGTTAGCATATTTTGAAATGGAGTACCAACAATTATTGTTTAATGATAGCAACAATTGTTGGTTAAACATTGCAACAATTGTTGGTTGAACGCTTATCTCTAATGATATATGTTAAGGGGGAGCCTATTGAAAGCCACAAACTTGGCCATGAAAGCACTTAGCCACAAAACGGAAGATTTGAGGATCGCCGATGTCTCATCCGATTACCCCGATCAATGGATGGTCGTAGAGATCACTGGTCGCGACAAATATGGCTGGCCAGAGAAAGGTAAGGTTATTGGGTATTCAGACGATAAACGTAAGCTTATACAAGAAACTAAACATTTGAAGGGAGACTTGTATTTGTTTTATACAGGCCTTGTTGACGGAAGTAAAGTTGCTTAAAAATGTTAGAATCTATACAAAAAACACAATCTCCTTTAGCTTTGGCCCCTGCGTTGGCAGCTGCCATTAAACGAGGCGAAGAAGCGAAGAAGCGGTTCCTATCCAAGCAAGGAGGAACCTTAACCAGCAGCGAGGTTTGTGGTGTTTTAGCCTGTAGTTCTTTGGAATTAGAAACTATGAGGCTCAATCATCGGGTCTTAGGTTTATCTGTCAACGAAGAATTAGTTTATCCCGCTTGGCAATTTATTGATGGCAAAGTTTTGTCAGGTTTAGACCAAGTGTTAGCCGTCTTAAAAGAAGACGGTGCTTGGACACAAATAATCTTTCTGCTTACGGGTGATATTCGCTTAGACGGAGCAACCCCGCTAGAAAAACTCCAAAAGGGAGAAATCGATTCAGTGGTTTGGGCTGCTAAGTGCTACGGGAGTCATAGCGCGGCGTAATGGGTTTGCCTCCTTTTCCCCTCCCACCAGACGATTTTAGTCAGCGTCAATTGCCCGTCATTGAAACCCCAGGCCCCTGGCTAAGATTAAATAGGACCGGACACCTTTCTAGTCTTCATTTTGACCGCAGTGGTAGCGGTCGTTTCGATGGACCCAATCAGGGCTATGGGCTTCTCTATGTGGGTGATGAGTACAGTACCTTTATTGAATGTTTTGGCCGAACATTTGACGGAGCCGTAACCGTTACAGCCCTAAGAAATAGAAATCTTTTTAGAATTAGAAGCGATCGCGCTTTACTGTTGGCCGACTTAACGGGGCCGGCCCTTGTTCGTATAGGAATAGATGCCCGCATTTCTTCCGGTGATTATGAATATTGTCGGACTTGGGGGCGGGCAATTTGGGGACATCCCCAAGGAGTAGATGGGATTAGATACCGTTCTCGTCATGATGATAGTGTCTATTCCGTTGGGCTTTTTGATCGGGTTAGAAACCATTTGCAAGAAGACAACTTAGGTAATTTATATGATGATAATCCATCCTGTTTAGATAAAATTTTGGAGCATTATGATTATGCTCTTCTTCAAGAATAAGTATCTTTTTGCAATTAGACGCAATCTCCCCTATTCAGAACGGCCAAGTGTTAGGGAATTTTCTGTTAAGTTAATAGCAGCCCACTCGTCGCAAAACTTCACTGATCACTGATTACTGATCACTGATCACTGATTACTGATTACTGATCCTCTTGCCCTATTTTGGTAAAATCAACTATAATGGGGAGAAGTTAATTTTTGCCAAGCTTGAGCAGACTTAAACTAATCCCTCAGTGAGCAAGCAATTAGATCCTATGCTTAAAATTGCCCTTTTTGGAACCAGTGCCGATCCTCCTACTGCCGGTCATCAAGCCATACTAAAATGGTTATCGGAACAGTACGATATCGTTGCGGTTTGGGCTGCCGATAATCCCTTTAAAAATCATCAAACCAGTCTCGAACATCGTCTGAGGATGTTAAATTTGCTCATCGGGGATATTCAACCCCCAAGGGATAATATACAACTGCGACGAGAATTAAGCGATCGACGGAGCTTAATTAGTGTAGAAAAAGCGCAAGCAATTTGGGGAGAACAGGAGGAATATACCCTAGTCATTGGTTCCGATTTAGCCGGACAAATTCGGCACTGGTATCGCAGCCGAGAATTGCTAGAAAAAGTCAAAATTCTCGTGATTCCTCGTCCCGGCTATCCTATTAATCAAGATGATATTGAACAACTGCAAACATTAGGAGGTGATTGTCTGATTGCCGATGTATTTGCTCCGGCTGTATCCTCAACAGATTATCGAGAAAAAGGCGATAAACAGGCTGTTCCCGCACCGATTAAAGATTATATTGAAGGTCAAAAACTTTACGCATGAAGCTGCCAAAAACCCTAGCTAATAAATCTCTAGCTGATTTTAAAGTCGGAGTTGATAACGTGATCTTTTCCGTTGATACCCAATTAAATCGGCTGCTAGTGCTTCTGATTAAAAGACGGGAAGAACCCTTTAGTAATTACTGGAGTTTACCCGGTACTTTAGTGAGAAATGGGGAATCACTGGAAACGGCAGCCTATCGAATTTTAGCCGAGAAAATTAGCGTCAATAATCTCTATCTAGAACAGTTATATACTTTTGGCAGTCCAGAGGGAGATTTCCCAGCAGCGGCCGAGAGTTTTGGGAAACGTTATCTATCGGTGAGTTACTTCGCTTTAGTGCGGTTTGAAGAAGCAAAATTAATCACTGAACGGGATTATAATATCACTTGGTATATGATTGATAAAGTGCCAAATTTAGCCTTTAATCACGGTCAAATTTTAGAATATGGCTGGCGAAGATTACGCAATAAAGTAGAATATAGTCCCGTCGCTTTTGAGGTTTTACCAGAATTATTTACTTTAAATGATCTTTATCAATTTTATGAGACAATTTTAGGTAAAAATTTTAGTGATTATTCCAACTTCAGAAATCGGCTCTTGAAATTAGGATTTCTCAAAGATATGGGTTTAAAAGTCTCTCGTGGTGCTGGTCGTCCTGCTAGTTTATATCGCTTTGATGAAGAAGCTTTTGCTCCCTTTAAAGAGCAACCGTTAGTTTTTGTTTAAATAGGAAAAAATATGAGAATTGCTATCGCTCAATTAAATCCCATTGTTGGAGATATCGAAGGAAATGCCGAAAGGATTTTAGAGGCCGCTCAAACGGCATTTAATCGGGGAGCGGAATTACTTTTAACCCCGGAATTATCCCTCTGTGGTTATCCTCCCAGAGACTTATTATTAAATCTGGGTTTTGTTGAGAAAATGTCTCGACAATTGCAATTCTTGTCCCAAGAATTACCAGAAAAATTAGCTGTATTAGTCGGTTTTGTCGAAAAAAATACCTCAGCAACAGTCCGGGGAGAAAAGCCGTTATTTAATAGCATAGCTTTGGTAAAAAGTCAAGAAATTAAACAAATTTTTACTAAACGTTTATTGCCTACCTATGATGTTTTTGATGAGGATCGTTACTTTGCTTCCGGGAAAGAAAGTCAATATTTTCAACTAACAGAAAATAATTTTAAAATCGGTGTGACTATCTGTGAAGATGTTTGGAATGATGAACAATTTTGGGGTCAGCGTCAATACGCGGTTAATCCCATCGCCGATTTAGCTAATTTGGGAGTGGATTTAATCGTTAATCTTTCCGCTTCTCCCTACAGTGTCGGTAAGCAAAAATTGCGAGAATCTTTATTATCCCATAGTGCCACTAGATATAATTTACCTATAGTTTATGTCAATCAAGTGGGAGGTAATGATGATTTAATTTTTGATGGTGATAGCGTTGCTTTTAACAGACAAGGAGAAGTGATTTATCGCGCCAAGGCATTTACTTCTAGCCTAGAATTAATCGAGTTTAATCAAGATTTGTTACCCGCAGTTATTCATCCTTTACCCATCGATGAAGATGAGGAAATTTATCGAGCTTTAGTCTTAGGAGTACGAGATTATGTGCAGAAATGCGGTTTTAAACGGGTAATTTTTGGCTTGAGTGGTGGCATTGATTCCAGTTTAGTTGCCGCTATTGCCACCGACGCATTAGGTAAAGAAAATGTTCTCGCTGTGATGATGCCTTCTCCCTATAGTTCCGACCATTCCATTAGCGATGCCGTAGCTTTAGTTAATAATTTAGGTATCAAAAGTGAGAAGTTAGCAATTAAAGAAATTATGACCGCTTATGATCAACTTTTAGAGCGGCTTTTTGCTGGGACTGATTTCGGTATTGCTGAAGAAAATCTTCAGTCACGCATTCGCGGTAATTTATTAATGGCTCTCTCTAATAAATTCGGGCATTTACTATTATCCACTGGCAATAAATCAGAAATGGCGGTGGGATATTGCACCCTCTACGGTGATATGAATGGTGGTTTAGCAGTGATTGCTGATGTGCCGAAAACCAGGGTTTATTCCCTCTGTCGCTGGTTAAATCGGCACGGGGAAATTATTCCCCTCAATGTGATTAATAAAGCTCCTAGTGCTGAATTAAAACCCAATCAGAAGGATCAAGATTCTTTGCCTCCCTACGAGATTTTAGATGCTATTTTAGCACTATTAATCGATCGCCATCAATCCGCCGAACAAATTATCGCCGCCGGTTTTGAGCCTGAAATTGTGCAGAAAGTGATTAAATTAGTTAAAAATGCCGAATTTAAGCGCAAACAAGCTCCCCCGGGCCTAAAAATTAGCGATCGCGCTTTTGGCACTGGTTGGCGAATGCCCATCGCTAGTCGCTGGGGTTAGGGACTTTTTCAGTTATCAGTTATCAGTTATTAGTTATTAGTTATCAGTTATCAGTTATCAGTTATCAGTTATCAGATTTGAGTTTTCAAGTGAGCAGTGTTAAATAGAAATTTCCTACTGTCTTTTCACTGTTTACTGTTTACTGATTACTGGTCACTGTTTACTGTTTACTGATTACTGATTACTGTTCACTGTTCACTGAAAGGGGTATTCGTGAGAGAGGAAGGGTAAAGGGATTAATTCTCCTGTTGCCTCGCCGATTTGTACTTTCAAACCCTCTCCTCCCGCTTTTGTTTTCACATAACCCAAGCCAAAATCCTCCAGCACACTGGTGAGTAAACCGACTTTTTGCGCTTCTAAAATAATCGGGGTATTGCTGGGGACGGGTTGGCTGAGTTTTATGCCCCAAAGTCTTTGTTTTATGCCTTTATAGGTGTTGAGACGGGCGATAGTTTCTTGACCAATATAACAACCCTTATCAAAAACGAGCGCTCGCCATAAACCGGCCTCTAAAGGGTTATAATCTTCGGTTAATTCTCGATCGACTGCCGGTCGGCCCTGATGGATTCTCAGGTATTCCCACACCTGTGCATCGGCGGGAGTAACGCCATTTTTAATTAAATTTTCCCAGAGGGGACCGGCTTCGGCGGCGGCAACGATTAAAGTATATCCGGGTAAGTCTAAGCCGGTGCCGACGGCCAGTCTCAGGGCGGGTTGAGAAAGGAGATAATGACTATGCTGCACCCCCGTTAAAATCTGCTCTGGAATGCCTATTTTTTGCAGGTATTGCCCGCTTTCAGTACCAATTAGGGTGAAAATGCCAAAATTATCGGTTAAGTCGCTAATTTCCACCTTATCGAAGGGGAAAATATAGCGATCGATCAATTCCAGTAAAAATTGACGACGTTGGGGAGAAACGAGGATGAGGAGGGAATCATCGCTGGCGTAAACTGTGACAAAATCGAGGGTACGACCGGTAGAGTTAAGGAAAATTGTCTCACAACCCTGACCCGGTTTCAGGCGCTCGATAGCGTTACTGGTTTGATTGTGGAGAAAACGCAGTCGGTCTTGGCCTTTTAATTCTAATAAACCCCAATCGGAGCGATCGATTAAAATTGTTTGGGATGCTAAATTTTGGGGATCATTACTGTAATTTTTCAGAAAATTAGCGGCATACTCTGCCTTGATCGTTTCTAACGCTGCTTTCATTGGGGTAAATTAGCGAATAATCGGTTAATAATACGCTCGGTTTTCGTTTCCAAACTCTGCCAATCTAGTTCACCGGTGGGATCGAGGAGACTGGTATCGATGGTGACGCTCTCTCCTTCATCGGTGGGATAATCGAGAAAACAGACTTGAAAACAAAGTTCCCAAATATTTACAGTAACGGAGCGATCGAGATAAGTCAAACAGAGCAGATAACTGGGATAGGGATCTTGAATTTCTGTATAGGTTCCTTTCCAGAGGGAATTTTCTAGCTGTTTACGCAGATTATCCAGCACCCGAATAAATGCTGGCTGCATTAACAATTGTGCCTGTTCCCAAGCAGTAATATCTTTAAATTTTGGATTCATCTTATCAGTTATCAGATTTGAGTATTAAGTGGGGGGATCCCTAGTGTCGTTTCATTCTCTCTTATGTCATTCTCTCAAATCCTTATCTGGCAACGTTTTTAGTCGATTTTTCGGAAATACATATCTGAAAATTTGTCAAAACGTCGTGCTTTGTAGGTTGATTCATGAATCAACCTACTATGAGAGCAAAGACCTGTACTTCCCTGCTCCCTAGCTTACCTCATAAGCGATTAAGGGTAGCAAAAAAAAGAATTAGATTCGGAGAATGAAACAGCCCTACCTTGATAAGGGGGGATCTGACAATTTTTAACACCCACCTACTTATTAAGTGAGCAATATTATACTAAATCCGTTTTTAATCCTGTGATTAACTGCCGATCTAACTTTAAAAACCCAGTTATGGATTGTTTCCCCCCTATCCCCTATCCCCCATCCCCCATCCCCCATCCCTTCTCTCCTATACTTTTTAAACAGGATTTAGTATTATAGCGCTTTTCACGTTACTGAGGTATCGACAAGTTTTATCAACAAGGGGTTTAAGCCCCTTGCCCATACCTCATTCTGATGAAAACTGCTATAGTAGGGTGAGCATTGCCCACCTTACCGATTTTTCGGTCATAATAAATCCGAATTAGGGTGAACTGTAGTAAAATAGAAATCGAACCTCTTAAGCAGGGTTTATAAGGATGTCCAGACGAGACGATCTGCATTTATCATTACGTCATACTTTAGAAAAAGAGGGTTGGAAAATCACTGATGATCCTTTAATTCTAACCTTAGAAAAAACCTTGCTTAAAGCTGATTTAGGAGCAGAAATTTTTTTTGCTGCGGAAAAAGAAGATCGTAAAATTGCCGTAGAAATCAAAGACTTTGATACGCCTTCAGTTATCAGTGAATTAGAAAAAACAATAGGACAACTTCAATTATACCAATGGGCTTTAGATTCACAAGAACCTGAAAGAAAACTTTTTTTGGGCATTAGTCAAGCAGTTTATTTAAAACACTTCAAAAAAGCTATTTTCCAACTGGTTATTAAACGTAATAAAATCAATTTAATTATTTATAATCCTCAAAAGGAGATAATTGTCGAATGGATAACACAGTAAATTATGCCGATATTCTGAGTCAAGTTATCAGAAAAGAGTCGTCGATGCAACCTCGATTACAAACCCTTAAAATTACCCCAGTTTGTGATCCAGAATCAGGCAACTTTTTAATAATTATGACTGGTTGGGAAAAAGAAGCATGGATTAATACAATTTTATTTCACGCTCGTTTATTGAAAAATAAAATTGTCATTGAAGATGATAATCTTGAAGAAGGATTAACAACCAATTTAATTCAAGCTGGGATTCCCCCAGAAGATATTATCACTGGACTTTCCCTAGAGTAAGGTAGGCATTGCCCACCTTAGGGATTTTTCGGTCAGAATAAAATAGCTTAAACGCTTTGGAGCGCAGCAGAATTGCTGTCCATTGCAGTGCCTTGTTATGTGCCGTCAATATTTAGAAGAGCTTACGCTTTACCCTTCGTAATAGACTCCCAATGCCTTTAGTTCTTTTAGTTGTTTGGTATGGGATTAGACCACTTCTTAGGATATTTTGATTTGGAGGATCACATTTGTAGGTTCTAAAATCTGGGTGTTTAGGTGGACCATCAAATGTCTTTCGGGCTATTAATATTGAGTCGGCGCAATTTTCACTATACCAGTCGGTGTCATCTATGCTCGGCGCACAGTTAGTGTGTGCATGCAATGGTTCTATTCCAACATATCTAGCTAAAGCGACCATTCCATCGGCAAAAAAACGATAACAATCCACTGGATACCTGTGTTCGCCAAACCCATTTGGCGCAATTAAGCATAAGAGACCATCCTTTTTGAGTACTCTTGTCATTTCTTCCATTGTCTTCCAAAAAAACTCAATATGCTCGAATGCTTGTCCGGATATTACTATATCAAAACCATCTGATTCGATCGCATTCCAATCATATGGATTATTGAGAACAATATCAACGTTAGGTCCTTCTTCCATATCCAATCCTGTGTAATGGTACTTAGACTTATCGAAAAGATGCCTATAAGAACCATTTACATCATAACTGCCTACATCAAGCACCCGGGAGCATCCCAATTTTGCAATAAGTATAAATGCTTAGAGACTAAAAACGTTAGCTAAGGCAAAATAAAGAGAAACAATTAAACGGTAGAATCATGAATACAGACCAAAAAGAA
>VYKO01000293.1_pt1 | contig 11891 bp, 15 predicted proteins | sample 5114561 | NCBI WGS metagenome assembly VYKO01 (sample SAMN12291811, study PRJNA351875) | freshwater metagenome | isolation source: freshwater lake | place: USA: Michigan, Baseline Lake | collected 2011-08-08 | reverse complement strand
CGAGCGAAGGACAACGAATGGGGTGGTCGAGGGAATCAACAATAAACTTAAACTAATAAAACGGAGAGGCTATGGCTTTAGAAACTTTCGGAATTTTTGGGTTAGAAGTATGTTATCTTGGCATCTTGTCTGTTGATTTAGCATAAAGAGTAACGAAGAGCCACCGAAAGTAACACCCAATTTTAGGAGAAAGTTTCCCCTGAAAAATCCCAAATTAGTAGATTTACAAAAATGAGATGCACCCACAATTAAATTCTCTTTTGTCAATAATTAAATATTTAATTTTAATTAAAACCTAAAGTTGTTATAATAACTAAAAGCCTATTTAACCAAAGTAACTGCTCTTAATTTGATTTAAATGTCCAATAACTTATCTCACCAAAAACCCTATCATCTCAACTTTAGCAGTGAGGATTTAGGCACGGCAAAACCGACTATCACCCTATTATCGGGGGAACCAGAACGCTCGCGCTATATTGCTGAAACTTATTTACAAAATGCAAGTTTACTATCGGATTATCGCGGATTAAATAGTTATCTTGGCTATCTAGATAATTCTACCCCAATTCTTCTGGCTACCAGTGGCATGGGTGCGCCATCTTTGAGTATTGTGGTTAATGAATTAATACAGGTGGGAATTAAAACTATTATTCGTATTGGTACTTGTGGTGCAATTCAAAATAGAATAAAAATTGGTGATATTATTATCTCCCAAGCGGCTTTATGTAGGCAAGGTGCTGCTAATGATATTGCTCCTCTGGAATATCCCGCAGTGGCGGATCCTTTTTTGACAGTTGACCTAGTTAAATCGGCTCAATTTTTGGGAGTAAATTATCATGTAGGTATTACCGCTTCTGTGGATAGTTTTTATGAAGGACAGGAAAGAATCCTGTCTTCCGCTAACCCTTATCTTCAGCGTCATTTAGAGGGAATTACGGAAGAATATCGACGTTTAAATATTCTCAATTATGAAATGGAAGCGGGAACTTTATTTAAAATGGCGGGGGTTTATGGATTTACTGCCGCTTGTATTTGTGGTGTGATTGCCGAAAGAAGTAAAGAGGAAGGGATTAGTTTAGAAAGCAAACAACAGGCCATCGAAAAAGCGATTCAGGTAGCAATATTGACTGTTAGCAACCTCTCCCCATCCTCAATTAATTAATGTTGAGAAATCATTTTCATTAAGACTTCCTCTTTTTCCTGACTTTGGGGATAACAGGAGATAAGTTGAGCGCATAATTCCTAGTACAAAATAATTGACCGCCTTGTCTAAGTATGGTACATTAATTTGCTCAAAAAAGTGTATTTTGTTGCGAATATGTAATGATTTTTGACAAAAGTAAATTCTCACCCCAAAAAAATTCGCTTTTTCCTAGTCTTCTAAGCTAATCTTGACCGGATTAACTTGCCATCGGTAAAGTCAAAACCGTTAGCGACGAGACGATTATAAAGTTGCGGACAAGCTAAAGCGAGGGATTTTCCTCACGGCATCCTTAACTGCTTTTTTGCTTTGGTGGGATTAGGAGCTAATAAAGTGAGATAATAGAAAAGAATTGGTTTTAGCTTTAAGGATGGTATTATGTCAGACGCAACTCGTTTAACACCGGAAGAAATTCAAAGTTATCAGGAGCTATTTAAGGATTATCCTGAAGCTTTAGATGCTTTAGATTTAATAAATGAATCTGATGGAGATTTGATTGAATCGGCTAATTTACTGGCGGCGGAAGCTGGAATAGAGATTTCGAGTCGAAAAGGCGAAGACAAAGATGTTAATATTCTCGATAAATTAGCTCAGAAATGTCGTTCGGTAATCTGTGATGATGATTTTATGGATGATTTGATGAGTGGTTTATTAACCGCAGGCGTTGCGACGTTAACAGTTAGTGGTCAAATTCCTCAAGCCGTTGCCACACCCGTTGTAATTTATTTGACTAAGAAAGGGGTTAAAATTTGGTGTCAATCTAACTGATAGTTTTAATGTCCAGATGCGATAAAAGCAGCCCAGTAGTAGGGGTTTTGGAATGGATATTCTTCTGTATTTTGTAATAGTAACTGCCCTGCTATTTTTTTATAGCTTTCGGCCATTCTGGGCTTTTTATTGTCCAATTTACTGATAATTTTGTTGCTCTCAGATGTAAATTTTTCACGATTTAAAGTTCTTAGCCAATTTTGAGCAGTTTTGAGAGCAATAGCCATAGATACTTGTTGATTTGAATCTAACAAAATTTGATAGAATTTAATCATTAAAAAAGCGGTAGAGAGGTCGTTAACTGTCCATAAACTACTCACTACGTTTTGGCTACCTGCAAATAAGAAGCCACTGGGTAAGCCGATATATTCATCGCTAATAGATTGAATATCAATCATTCCTGTTTCGCAAGCAGAGAGGACAACTAGACGAGATTTTTTAAGGTTTAATTCAAAAATTTTGCCCAGGGTTAAGGGTTCTTGTTCGGCTAAGATTAGGGCAGATTCAAGAGGCTTATTGGGGTTAAAACTGCCATGACAGGAGAAGTGATGGCAATGATGATTTGAGTTTTTGAGTTGAGTGGTAACGGTATTTTGGGTGGCGTTATCTTTGGCGATAATTTGGTTTGGCTGGAAAAGCGTTGCAATGATATTAACTTCTAGGTCAGTAAAAATTAGGTCTTTGGTAGGGTTTTGGATGGCTAAAAGGGGAGTTAATTGATTTTGTTGGAGTTGTTGAATCCGTTGTAGTAGTTGGCAACTAGGCGCATATTGAACGGTATATTTGTTTTGTAAGACTTTATCTTCACCGATAGGGAAAGCATGAATAGGCAGAATATGTAAAAAGCGATGGGGAATGATAATTAGGCGTTGACAAGTAGAGGGGATAAGGTTAATAATTTCGGTGAGATGTAAGATTTCACTAAAGCTTTGCAGAAAATTGGGGAGCTTTTTGATCCATTCTTGTTTACTATTTTCTGAGTAGTAAAGCTGGAGATAATTATCAATAGTCTCGATAAATATTTGTAAGTCACTTTCTGAAGATTGCCAAACTTTAACCCCTTTTACCTCAAAATTCCCCCCTTTTAAAGGGGGGTTAGGGGGGATCGAATCTTTTGAAGGGGGGTTAGGGGGGATCAAACCTTTCAAAGGGGGGTTAGGGGGGATCAAACCTTCATTAGTAACAATAAACGCCATAATTCTATCCCCTGCAATATACCATTCTAAAATAGCAGTATCTTGATCAATTAAGGATTGAATCTCACTTAATTTAATGGTTTGAACTTTTTGAGTTAAGCTAAAAGTTGAATCTATGGGGGTGATTTCACGGTCAATGAATTGATTTAATTCTTGTTTTAAATGATTGAGGTGAGTATAGTCATTTAAGATAGGTTGTTTTTGTTGATCTAGAGTTAAAATTAATCCCCTATTGCGGGTTTGTTCTTGGATGGCTAACTGTTGTTCTTCCCCAATAATGGCACGACGGAGGCGATCTAATTCGGTAATAATAGTTTGGGAGATATTACCTTTAGGATAGATATCTCGGTCGGTAAGCAATTGGACTAGATAGCGGGTTTTGCTGCGTTCAACGTATTCTAAGGCGCGATCTTTTTGATTGAGGTTGAGATAGGATTGAACGATGCCATGATAAACATCCATTGCCTCGGAGAGGATTTCTTGTTGTCGTTGGGGGTTTAAGGCTTGGAGTCGGGTATTTTCTACTGCTTCGATGGCTAAGTTGTAGCCTTTGATGGCGGTTTCCCAGTCTCCGATCAGGTTAGCAGTATTTCCTAAGTTACCTCCTGCTACTAAACAATGTCTAGGAAAAGCCGTCGGGGTATATACTTCTAAAGACAGGTTATAAGCAACAATCGCTAACTCTAGATTATCTGCCCTTTCCCCTCTAATGCGATAACTATAAGCTAACCCCAGATTATATTGTGTCCTTGCCCATTCTTCAGGAAAGGCATCACGGGTATATACTTCTAAAGACAGGTTAGCAGCCGCAATAGCTAACTCTAGATTATCTGCCCTGTCCCCTCTGATGCGCTCACGATAAGCAACGCCCAGATTATTTTGTGACCTTGCCCAATCTTCAGGAAAAGCTTCACGGGTATATACTTCTAAAGACTGGTTATAAGCCGCAATAGCTAACTCTAGATTATCTGCCTTTTCCCCTCTGATGCGATCACTATAAGCATTCCCCAGATTATTTTGTGACCTTGCCCATTCATAAGGAAAGCTATCGCGGGTGTATACTTCTAATAACAGGTTTAAAGCCGCAATAGCTAACTCTAGATTATCTGCCTTTTCCCCTCTGATGCGCTCACGATAAGCATTCCCCAGATTATATTGTGTTCCTGCCCAATATTCAGGAAAGACATCACGGGTATATACTTCTAAAGACTGGTTATAAGCCGCAATAGCTAACTCTAGATTATCAGCCCTTTCCCCTCTGATGCGCTCACGATAAGCAACGCCCAGATTATTTTGTGACCTTGCCCAATCTTCAGGAAGAGCATCACGGGTAAATACTTCTAATGACAGGTTATAAGTCGCAATCGCTAACTCTAGATTATCTGCCCTTTCCCCTCTGATGCGAGATATATAAGCAGCGCTCAGAATATTTTGTGTCCTTGCCCATTCATAACGAAAGCTTTCACGGGTAAATACTTCTAAAGACTGGTTAGAAGATGCAATCGCTAACTCTAGATTATCTGCCCTTTCTCCTCTAATGCGTAGACTATAAGCTTCTCCCAGATTCATTTGTGTCCTTGCCCATTCATAACGAAAGTTATTACGGGTATATACTTCTAATGATTGGTTTAAAGTCGCAATAGCTAACTCTAGATTATCAGCCCTTTCCCCTCTGATGCGTAGACTATAAGCAGCACCCAGATTATTTTGTGACCTTGCCCATTCATAAGGAAAGCTATCACGGGTAAATACTTCTAAAGGCTGGTTATAAGCCGCAATAGCTAATTCTAAATTATCAGCCCTTTCCCCTCTGATGCGAGATATATAAGCTTCTCCCAGAAGATTTTGTGTACTTGCCCAATCTTCAGGAAAAGCATCACGGGTATATACTTCTAATGACAGGTTATAAGCCGTGATCGCTAACTCTAGATTTTCTGCCCTTTCCCCAAAAATGCGATATTGATAAGCATTCCCCAGAATATTTTGTGTCCTTGCCCAATCTTCAGGAAAGCTTTCACGGGTATATATTTCTAATGACAGGTTATAAGCCGTGATCGCTAACTCTAGATTATCAGCCTCTTCCCCTCTGGTGCGATATTGATAAGCTTCTCCCAGAATATTTTGTGTCCTTGCCCAATCTTCAGGAAAAGCTTCACGGGTATATACTTCTAATGACAGATTATAAGCAGCGATCGCTAACTCTAGATTTTCTGCCCTTTCCCCAAAAATGCGATATTGATAAGCTTCTCCCAGAAGATTTTGTGTACTTGCCCAATCTTCAGGAAAAGCTTCACGGGCATATACTTCTAATGACAGGTTATAAGCAGCGATTGCTAACTCTAGATTTTCTGCCCTTTCCCCAAAAATGCGTATACTATAAGCACAGCCCAGAAGATTTTGTGTACTTGCCCAATCTTCAGGAAAGCTTTCACGGGTATATACTTCTAATGATTGGTTATATACTTCTAATGATTGGTTATAAGCTACAATAGCTAACTCTAGATTATCAGCCCTTTCCCCAAGAATGCGCTCACTATAAACAATCCCCAGAAGATTTTGTGTCCCTGCCCATTTTTCGGGAAAGGCATCACGGGTATATACTTCTAAAGACAGGTTATAAGCTGCGATGGCTAACTCTAGATTATCTGCCCTTTCCCCTCTGATTCTGTTCTTGTAAGCAATGGCGAGATTATTTTGTGTCCCTGCCCATTTTTCAGGAAATGCTTCACAGGTATAAACTTTCAGAGCTTCTTGATAACAAATAATTTCCTTTTCTAAATTTTCCGCTTTATCCCCTCTGATTCTCTCACTATAAGCAATAGAAAGAAAATTATAGTGTATACCTGCCCAATCTTCAGGAAAAGCATCAAAAGTATAAACTTTCAACGCTTCTTGTAAGCAGGTGATCGTCGCTTCTAAATTATCAGCTTTATCCCCTCTGATTCTATCTTTAAAAGCAAAGGCCAGAAACATTTGTGTATCTGCCCAATCTTTAGGAAAAGCATCAAAAGTATAAACTTTCAACGTTTCTTGTAAGCAGGAGATCGCATTTTCTAAATTATCAGCTTTATCCCCTCTGATTCTGTAATAGTAAGCAATAGCAAGATTATTCTGTGTCATTGCCCAATCTTCAGGAAAAGCGTCAAAAGCATAAACTTTCAACGCTTCTTGGTAACAAGTAATTTCTTTTTCTAAATCCTTAGCTTTATCCCCAACTTCACTTTCAACAGGAGGAGTTCGATTTGCTCCCTCTGGCACAAATTCCCAATCATAACCCATTTCCTCACAAACAGAGATGATTGTTTTGGTTTCTATTATTTCAACACTCGGTACAGGAAAATTCTGTTCTCTTAATTGTCGTGCAAAATTAGTTGCATCTGCTGAAGCTTTAAACAGTAATATTGTCTCTTTCTCTTGATGACTTATTGTATGAATTCCCTCTTCGTCTGTTCCTGCATTGTAGAGAAGAACATAAACAATTTGAGGTAACTGATTAGAGGGGGGCTGCTGAAAATGCTGACTCAAAGAAACAGCTAAGTCTTGCGAATTAACCCGTAAATTTTGTAAAACTTTCGCTATACTTTCCCCTTCTTGAAAAATCCCAATCAGTAAATGCTCTGTATCAATAAATTCACTCCCTAATTGCTCAGAGATTGACCAAGCACCGTTAAAAACTAATTTTGCAGATTCTGTAAAAGGAAGTTCTACAGTAATCGTTCCTGAACCCCTGCCCAGAATTTTTTCAACTTCAATACGAGCATTTTTTAGCGTTATTCCCTGCTGTCTTAAAACCTTAGCTGCAACGCCCGTTGCTTCACCAATTAACCCTAAAAATATAAACTCTGCCCCTACAAAATTATGCCCCAAACGACGCGCCTCCTCCTGCGCCAGCATAATAACCTTAATCGCCTTTTCTGTAAACCGTTCAAACATGATTTAGACTCCCGATCTTGACTAAAACACAAAATACACTTGGGCAAAAGTATCATCTAACAAATGTTGACGGCGTTGTAGGATAGGATAAACCACCCCAGGATCATTACTCTCATCTTCTGCTTGTAATACTTCTAATAAAAACTCCTGATATTCCTCTATACTTCCCGCTTGAGGGTTGACATATTGCCCCAACTGTTGCGCCATATTCCGTAACCAAGCAACAGGATTATTATTTCCTTGTTCTTCTAACCCTGTTGCATAGTTTTCCATCACCTGCAAAAATTCGGGATCAATCAATTCCTGATTTGCTTGCAGAATGTTAGGTTCCTCACCATCAGCACAAGCGAGCAACCGTTCAATTAAATTAACATAAGCTTGGGCGCGTTGTTCATTCATTGTCTGTACTGTGATTGATGTGATTGTGTGATAGACTGTGATTTTTTTTTCGAGAGAATCACCATATAATATAATTGGATACAATAAATATTCGTGATTGTCAAGGGGGATCGCTGCCAAATTTGTTTGATATATTGCAAGGTTCTGCCTTAGAACATATCAAACAAATTACTTTTCTGCACAAATAACTGTCATTACAGCAACTTCTTTATCCAATTGATCTCCTATTTCATCTTCAACAACGTCCAGATCGTAATCCATTTGTAATCCTAGCCAAAATCGCGGTGACATATCAAAATAACGAGCTAACCGAAGAGCTATATCCGCTGTGATAGGCCGCTTTCCATGAACGATTTCGTTAATACATTGTTCGGGAACTCCAAGAGCCAGAGCTATTTGATTCTGACTAAGGTTCATTGGCTTTATAAATTCCTCTAAAAGAACCTCACCGGGATGAATTGGCATTAGTTTATCGAAAATTTGGGTTAAAACCCCGTCGTTTTACGACGGCTTTAAGCTAAAATGGAAAAAGCGATAACCAAGCTAAAAACTGAACCTTGACAACAGACTTAAGCAATTAAGCGTTTTTCGGTGAAGCGTCAACCCCATTCAGCGACCACCCTAAAAAAGTGGCGTGGTGAGGAATCGCCGTCCGTTTTACGGCGGCGAGGATGTCAACTTCATTCATTATTTTACCTCAATGATAATCAACGATTTCTACGTCTAGAGCATCACCGTCTTGCCAGACAAAGCAAATTCGCCATTGATCGTTAACCCGAATGCTATATTGACCTTCCCTATCACCAACCAGACGTTCCCTTCAGGTTCTACCTGAATAATACTTTTGGTTCATGTGTCCTCTTTATTCGCGATCGCTACTAATCCGGCGATCAAACGGCTTGCAACATGAATTCAACCTTGATCGCTTCAAACGGGAACTCTACGCTCCCATCTGCTACACGGCTCAGAATACCGACATTTAAAAGTGCCGTAATATCTCCATGTACTGCTTTAACATCCCGATGTACTCGCCTCGCCGCCTCACGGATAGAAATGGGGCCAGCACCGCACATAGCTTTGAGGAGTTCCCACCGCTTGGCAGTCAGAACTTTCCAGAGAAGTTCGGGGGTAGCAAAACTGATACGAACTTCTTTTTCTGCTCGACCAGTTTTCATCGCTTGAACGGCATCGGCAAGGGTGTCAGTCAAGGAGCGAACTTCAAGAACGACCGTGTTCATAATTCCACCTCAAAATGTCAGAGTTGAAGTCGGCCATCAATTGGTCTGGCGAAGAGAAAGCATAAAGAGACTCCACACCATCGAAATGACGGTGATCGCCTTTACCGCGTTCGTTATCATATCGCAACACACATTTGCCGTTGACTATGTAAGCGAGACGATATTTGTAAGGATGCTCCGATGGCAGAACTGGTTGGGGAACACGCCAGACAGTGACTTCTGCGAATGCGTCTGGGGCCAAGATGACGCGACGACGAATGAGCGCGGTAGCCTTCATGTTGGATATACTAACAACACCTTAGCCTGTTGTCAATGTCCCCAACAGTTAAAAACGCCTCATATTCTTCTATATTTCTCGCTTGAGGGTTGAGATATTGCCCCAACTGTTGCGCCATATTCCGTAACCAAGCCGCATTATTATTATTTCCTTGTTCTTCTAACCCTGTTGCATAGTTTTCCATCACCTGCAAAAATTCGGGATCAATCAATTCCTGATTTGCTTGCAGAATATTATTGAGTTCCTCATCATCAGCACAAGCGAGCAACTGTTCAATTAAATTAACATAAGCTTGGGCGCGTTGTTCATTCATTATTTTGATTGTGATTGTTATAATTATATTTACGATTGAGGAGGAAAAGGAATAATAATGTAGCGGATGACTGTTCCTAGTAAAGCCGTTCCCAAAATTCCGATTAACGTCCAAATCTGTGCCTTTTGAGAGCCTTTCAATTCTTTGGTATCTTCTTTTACACTTTCAATATCTTTTTCCAAACTATCGATTTTTTCCTCCAATCTAGCTTGTCCAACTTCTAAATTAGTGAGGCGATTATTCATTATTTCTAACTTTTGTTCCAGTCTGTCAAATCTTTGGTCAAACTTAGTGAGATATTCTTTAAGGTCTTGTTCAATAGTAACTGACATCTGATGATTCTCCTAATAATGATGCTTGTCAATATTATTGTATATCTTAATCATTAGCACAAGTTAGCAACTGTTCAATTAAATTAATATAAGCTTGGCTGCGTTGTTCATCCATTGTCTTAACTATGATTTTAATAATTATGATGATAATGGATTATAGCATATTATTATGGGTTAATGAACAAAAAACAGCGTAAAACCTATGATGCTATTTTTGCCGAACCCATTCGACGTAATATTGTTTGGGATGATGTAGTAATATTAATTAAGGCAATAGGAGGTATAGTGATTTAAGGAGATGATTCAAGAGTTCGTTTTGATCTCAATGATCTTTCCCTCAATATTCATTCACCTCATCCTCAAAAAGAATTAAAAAGATATCAAGTTAAAGCGATTCGTGAATTTTTAATAAATGCAGGAGTTGACTGATGAAATACAAAGGATATGAAGCAATTATTGAATATGACGAAGAAGATCGTTTATTTTTTGGTCGTGTAATTAACATAAAAGATATAATTGTTTTTGATGGTCTTTCCGTTGATGAATTAGAGCAATCTTTTCAGGATGTAATTGATGAATATTTAGCCGATTGTCAAGCTTTAAATAAAACCCCAGAGAAACCATTGTCTAAATCGTCGTCCTCCATCAATGCAGGATAAAAGATGATTAATTCCGGGAAGACTAGGCATGATTTAATTCAACTTCCACATAACAAGATTCTACACCTTGATTCAATTCCTCAGCAACTTCTAAATAAGACACAATAGCATCTTGAATATTATTGAGAGCTTCTTCTTTTGTCGTACCTTGAGAAGCACAGCCGGGTAAACCAGGACACCAAACAGCATATCCTTCTTCTGTTTGCTTAAGACTGACTTTATACTGCATATTTTTATAATAATAATCGTTGTCAGTTATTATAGCACGGCCATCATTAATCTCTGCTTCTGCTTGTAATACTTCTAATAAAAACCCCTGATATTCCTCTATAGTTCTCGCTTGAGAGTTGAGATATTCCCTCAACTGTTGCGCCATATTCCGTAACCAAGCAACAGGATTATTATTTCCTTGTTCTTCTAACCCTGTTCCATAGTTTTCCATCACCTGCAAAAATTGGTGGTCAATCAATTCCTGATTAGCTTGCAGAATCTTATTCAGTTCCTCACCATCAGTACAAGCGAGCAACTGTTGAATTAAATTAACATAAGCTTAGGCACTTTGTTCATTCATAAAATTGTCTATTTCTAGTTATAAACTATCAAATTCATCAACCCCTAATCCCGCTTGCCTTAAAATACTGCCAATTGTACCGATTGTTACCTCCTTATAACAGGGAACAATCGTTGTCCTTTTTCCTCCAGGAGTATCCTTGGCAAACTTAACATGACTCCCCTTTTGACTAACAACTTCAAACCCTGCCGCTTCCAACTTGCGTTTAATTTCACGATAAGATAAAGGCTTAAGCGGCATTGATTTCTACCTCTATCTTCTGTAATTGGGGAATAACTGTCGCACAAGGCGGTTCAAAATGTAATTCTAAAGCCTCTTGCAGATTGTTTAACGCCTCGGTTTCCGTTTCCCCTTGACTAGCAACATCAACCTCTAAACATTGGGCAACAAACCAATTATCTTCTTGAAAAATTCTCGCTGTAAATACCTGTCTCATTTTCACTTTCCTGATTGAGCTTTCCATGATTATATGTCAGGCTAGAATGACAGTCAATTAAATAATCATATAGATCATGCTTTAGACTTCTACATAACAAGATTCTATACCTTATATCCCGTAACCAAGCCGCAGGATTATTATTTCCTTGTTCTTCTAACCCTGTTGCATAGTTTTCCATCACCTGCAAAAATTCGGTATCAATCAATTCCTGATTAGCTTGCAGAATATTATTCAGTTCCTCATCATCAGTACAAGCGAGCAACTGTTCAATTAAATTAACATAAGCTTAGGCACTTTGTTCATTCATTGTCTGTACTGTGATTGATGTGATTGTGTGATAGACTGTGATTTTTTTTAGAGGCCGACTCGATGATATTTAGATAAGCTTGGGTGCGTTTTTCGTCCATAACCTTAATCCGATGCTTTTACAAAAGTTTTTTAAATTCTTCAATAGACTTGTTGGGTTATAAGGGATAATAAGAAAAAAAGCAATGATCAGAAAATCCAAGAATGCTAGATATAGAAAGGATACTCAAAGAAGAACGCTTAATACGGGCGATGACAG
>VYKO01000208.1_pt1 | contig 12474 bp, 13 predicted proteins | sample 5114561 | NCBI WGS metagenome assembly VYKO01 (sample SAMN12291811, study PRJNA351875) | freshwater metagenome | isolation source: freshwater lake | place: USA: Michigan, Baseline Lake | collected 2011-08-08 | reverse complement strand
AGAATAAGCTTTTTCCATGTCTCACATTTTAGCATATATTTGGTAAATGCGCTAGTATTTAACGGTAAAGCCGTCGTAGAACGACGGGGTTTCAGACCCAAAATTTTCGATGAAAATATTGTATCAGCAATTTTTTGTTATCATCACAAGTACGGGAGAACCAATTTTGCTTCATTCATCCACACTCCTATCATTTTGACACAAAAAGCGATCGCACTCTATAAATATATCGCGATCGCTGCCAATTTAAAGCTAGATCTGCCAGTTTTTTATTTTAATTTGCGCTTCAAGGCTGCACCAGCACCTAAAGCACCAATGGCGAGTAAACCTAAGACTGAAGTAGGTTCAGGAACAGGTACGGGATCTGGAGTAACGCTTCCAAATGTGATATCGTCAAATACAATTTGGTCGGCAACACCACCAAAACTAACGGATTTAGCGATACCAGCGAAACCAACGCCAACCGGTACAAATGGACAAAAACCAGCGGAGTAAACAGGATCGCAATTGCTAGAAGTCGTCGGAAGAGATAAGCTGGCAAGTAAACTACCTGTTCCATTTAGTCCATCATACACACTGATACTCCCTGACTGATTCACCGCTACGTAAAAGAACGAGAATCCAGTGTCAAAACCACTCGCAAGATTCATGAAAGTTTCAGCACCAGACAGGAAAAATAAGGCACCCTTCTGAGAATTTGGATTCCCTAATCCACCGCGGGATGTATTACTACAACTTATACCTGGAGTGTTAAGACAAATTGCTAGGGCATTGGATGAAAACTCTACCCCATAATTTGTCCCTGTAGTTCCAATACTGCTTGTGCCATTGTTGTAGAAATTCTGTACTAACGCATAGCCACTAGGATAGGTTGCGTTGACACCTTCAAAGTCCAATACAGTGACAGCAGCAGAAGCAGGTAAGGTGACGAAACTTGTTGCTGCTCCAAAAAGAGCTGCTCCAGCACCAACCATCGAAAATTTTTTCAGCACAGTCGAAGTTTTCATACTCAGAAAGTTTCCTCAAAACAAATAAATAAACAAATGTTCTGACTGCCCTTTAAAGGAGAAAATCTCGAATTAAGCGACATTGGCAACGGAGAAAGATGGGTTTTTTCAAAATTGCCAATCACTAAATTTTAAGCTAGTTCCTCAATGACAATACAGAGCCACAACGAAAATTATACCCCCCCCGATTTTGTCAAGCCTAAACCAACAGAAATTTACAAAAATTTACAATTGTTGTTGCCCTTGAGAGTAGGGTAGTAAAAAAATCTTTTAACGGGTTGGTCTTGGATTTTAGAATCTCTATGTCTGTCGGGAATTGAGAAATTTGGTATGTAGCTATACACGATTAATTACACAATCTAACTACTAATCTTGTTAGCGCGTAACAACTCTCGACGCACCTCATAATCAGCAATTTCTGGAAGAATAACCCTAATACCTGCTTTAATTAGCGTTTGTAGCCAAAAATTACAAGCTAGACTTTCAGGCGCTCGCTTAGGATTAGTAATTAAACCGATAATTCCCGTATCTAATAAAACTACTCTATTCACCAAGTTACTCCCTTTAATTCAGCCGGAAATAAAGGACGCTCAGATAAGCGATCTTGGTCAAGTGCTTCGATTAAATATTCACCTGTTTCTTGTTGTTCTTGTTCATCTTCTTCATCAATCCAAGACTGAAGTAAATTAACCAGTTTAGTCTGTTTTTCTTGTTCTAAAATAGTATCTTTAAGTAGCTTGAGGACGTAAGCTTCTAGAGAAAGACCTTTCTCCGTCGCTTTTTGGCTGAGATATTGTTCGATTTCTGATGTTAAATTAAGAGTTAGTGCCATGGGCTTGATACCAAATCCTGTTTAAAAGGTATAGGAGAGTGGGAAGTGGGAAGAGGGGAGGGGAGTGAGGGACGCGAATAAAAAAAATGGTATGATGCAGTTAAATCGTTCTTGTACAATAATACCAAAGCTCTTGTGAGTCGCGCATGGCTACTTATCGTCGGTCAGCATTAACGGTAAAGTTTTTTGCCCGCCACCAAGGATAATGATCTTACTATTGGGAGATTGCCCTAACTTTTCCGTTGCTTCAATGGTTTTCAGTTGAATGATTTTATCCGTTAAACCTTCCGATAAAATCTTCTGAGCATTGGCGGTTCCCCTCGCTTCAATTATTTTCCGTTCCGCTTCTTTTTTGGCTTTTTGGATTTCTAAATCAATTTTTTGGCTTTCCTGTTCCGTGGCTACTTTCGCTTGAATAGCGGCTTGAATATTATCGGGCAAAATAATATTGCGGAGTAAAGCTTCTTCGACAATAAAACCGAGGGGCTGGAGTTGAGTGGCCATACTTTCACCAAGATTTTGGGCAATAATAGCCCTTTTTTCTCCATAAATATCGGTTAGGGGATAATTCGCTGTAATCTGACGAATCAACGAGCGAAAACGGGAAGTAATAATTTCTTTTTGTTGCTCAGGACTGCCAATTTTTTGGAAAACCTCTCCTGCTTTAGTGGGATCAAGACGGTATTGTAAACTCACGTCCATTTTAAAACCTAGCCCTTCCTTAGAGGTGGTATCAACGGTTTCTTTGATGTCCTGTAAACGGGTGGAATAGGTAATGATATCGGTAAAGGGATTGATAAAATAAATGCCAGGGGATAGGGTTTTTTGACCCACTTGACCCAGGCTTTCCATTACACCCACTTCCCCCGCCGGAATGACCACCGCAAAACGGCCTATTATCTGAAATAAAAAGACAGCACTACTTAACAGTCCAATCAGCAGACTCAAGGGCCGAATGAGGGGATTGGCGTTTTCCTTGAACTTAACAGTAAAAAACAGGCTCCAACTGACCAGAGCGGCGATCGCCGAAAGTATCCAAGACATAATCAGACCTAAGAAATAACTACTGATCTGATGATAACGGTGCGCCTTTAAGAACCGTTTAAGAAATTGCCAGCCCGCTATGTCCTCTCTCTTTGATTAGTTTGCCAACTTCTGGTCTGTGGAGACTGTGGCCACTACGGGTCAATAGCGAAGATCGCATTCACCAACTCATTGATCCCAAGACCTGGCAAGCCTTATAAGTAAGTGGTTATAATTAAATTGAAGAGCCGATTTTGTCTAATCTCTCAATAACAGATATTCACGAATCTCAAAAAAGTTATCCCAAGGAATATAGGGTTGATTTTCCGCTTGCAGATAATCGATTAAACGATCCCTAGCAAAAACTAGATCGGCCCTTCTAGCCATGGTAATATCGGTAACGGAATCACCGATCGCAATAGTTTCTACTCCTGAATATTTGGCCATAATCAAGGCTTTAGCCACTAATTCCGTCTCATTTTCCCAATCGGAGTGAACTTGCAGATATTCCCCTTGAGTATGAAGATTTACCCCATAAATTGCCGTTACCTTATCTAATAGTCCCTCCCGTTTTAAGACCGTTTCAATCATGCCTTGGATACCACCGGAGATAATAATAAAAGGGATGGCTCGCTCCTGTAAAAAAGCGAGGAATTCGGCTAATCCGGGGCGAATTGGCTTGCTTTCGGCATAGGCGAGAATATCGGCGTACTTTTGGCTCGGTATCGACTCTAACAGTTGACGGACACCCCGGCGCAGACTGAGAGTACGGGCGTACATTTGGGGCATAATCTGAGCCGATAAATCGGGGGCGAATTCTTTGAGCATACCCGCAAAAGTTTCCACGGCGGTGATAGTGCCATCAAAGTCACAGAAAACAATTTTACTCATGGGGTGACAAAATATCTGAAATTGGATATAATCGAAGGTTATGATTAATTTTACAGAGATTATCTGATTCTAGAGCTTCAACCCCCATGAAATCCTATCTCGCCGCCGCTATTCAAATGACCAGTCAGCCGGATTTAGAGAAAAATCTCGCTGCCGCTGAAGAGTTGATCGAACTTGCCGTGGGTAAAGGGGCGGAATTAATCGGTTTACCAGAAAATTTCGCCTTTATGGGGGCAGAAACCGATAAAATCGCCCAGTCCGAGACTATTGCCCTCAAAGCCAATCAATTCCTCCGCACCATGGCCCAACGGTTTCAAGTGACCATTTTAGGGGGTGGTTTTCCCGTGCCGGTGACGGGTATTCCCGATAAGGCTTATAATACGGCTATTTTAGTCGATGGCAACGGTGCGGAATTAGCCCGTTATCAAAAAGTCCATCTCTTTGATGTCAATGTCCCGGATGGTAACACCTATCAGGAATCGAGTACAGTCATGGCAGGGATCGATTTACCGCCAATTTATGGCTCCGATAGCTTGGGCAAAATTGGCCTCTCGATTTGCTATGATGTGCGTTTTCCCGAACTCTATCGCTATTTATCGCAGCAAGGAGCCGATGTTTTATTTGTACCCGCAGCCTTTACGGCTTTTACCGGCAAAGATCATTGGAAAGTTTTGTTACAAGCGCGAGCGATCGAGAATACTTGTTATATAATAGCTCCCGCTCAAACGGGCAATAATTACGAGCGCCGTTACACCCACGGTCACGCTATGATTATCGATCCTTGGGGTGTGGTTTTAGCCGATGCGGGGGAAGAAGCGGGAGTGGCAATTGCCGAAATTAATCCCCAACGTCTGCAACAAGTGCGACGACAAATGCCTTCCCTCCAGCATCGTGTTTTTGTTTAAAATTCGATCGAAAAATTAGTTCCCAGCGACGGGTATCAATAGGGAACAGAGCCTCACTTCTCTGTTCTCCAACCACTTATAATAACTTTTTAGCAAAATCGATCGCCTCCTGAAAAACTGTAACTTTGCCTTCAATTTGGGCAATTTGTACCTCGGTTAATAACTTACCGATAATCGGACTAGGTTTCAGGTGTAAATGGTTGATTAAATCATCGCCCCTTAATAAAGGTCGGGGATGGGCGATAATATTATGGGGATCGAGATAGGAAGTAAACAGAGAAGCGACGATATTTTTGTTAATCCCCATCGATAAAGCAAAAAGAGCAAAGACAGGAAATACTTTTCCCGTATTTAGATAAATAAAATACTGTTCCCGCAGACTTAAATTATCTGCCTCCTTGAGGGGGGGTAAAGACTTAATTACCGTGATTACCGTGCGAATTTCCCCACGGGAATACTTGAGATTGATTAATTCTTTTTCCGCTTCTGCTAAAATATCCGATACCAATAGGGCCAATTTTGTCAACTGCAACTGAGAAGGGGAAAAGATAAATTTTTCTGGTGACAAAGATTCTAAAAATCCCGCTGCCGCTTCCACCCCCATAACTCGTCCCATTTTTGCGGGGGTAATCCGACGCAACCAGAGAGATAATAAGCCATCTTCCCAGGCACTTTTTAGCCATTTATTGCCACGGGAATTGAGCAAAAGGTAGTTTAGCTCGGATTGTACCCTTTCGGCGGCTACAAGGCGCAATAAAGGGGCAAGAGAACGAATAGTTACACGGGTATGGGGTTCGATCTCAAAGTCTAATTGAGCCGCTTGTCGATAGGCCCTTAATAATCTTAGGGGATCATTTTGGAGATTTTCCCGGGAAATCATCCGCAGAGATTGGCAGCCTAAATCTTTTAATCCCCCTAAAGGATCGAAAATTTCTTGGGTTTGGAGATTATAAGCGAGAGCATTAACGGTGAAATCCCGTCTTTTTAGGTCTATTTCTAGAGATTCTCCCTCCTGTTGTGCGAAATCAAGCGTACCCTGCGGAAAAACGACGCGAGCAATTTGACGAACGGCATCCAAAACCACAAAACCGGCCTTATACTGATGGGCAATAGTTTGAGCAATTTCGATCGCTTTTTCGGGAACCACAAAATCTAGGTCAATATAGTCTTTCTGACGGTTTAATAAAGCGTCTCGCACAGCACCACCGACTAAATAAGCATTTTCTGGCAATTCTTCCTGATTAATCGCAAAAACTTCTTTAACTAAACTATTTAGGTTTTTTTGACAAGACATCGACAAGAGCAGTTTACAAAAATATAATTTTGACCGGCCCCATTTGGGGAGAGACTGAGCTAGATTAACGGAAAAGACTTATAGAGTTAAACTTATGTGTATTTGTATTAACTGCTATTTTGTTGATCGCTGTCTCACCTATCATGCCGTAGAAACACAACATCAGGAACGTCATCTCACCGAGACACCGGACTTTGAAGCGAAGAACCCTTCTATTAACGTTAACATTCGCACCAAGGAAGATTATATCGAAATGGAGTGGGATGTGGTGGGTTGTGACAGCTTTTTACGGGAAACCGGTAAATGGTCTAGTTTGCGTCCGGGTGAACCAATTCCCACCTAAAATACCTGAACTTCCCCCATACATATCTACTACAAGAGCCAAAAACCCTTATCCAGCAATAGATAGACCCGTTAACTTTTCTTGCTGTACCCGTGGAATGGTGGTCATGTATATAGAAAAAGTTCCTAACCGTTGTGTCTGGAGTGGTTTTTATCAATGAGCATTGCTTAAAAGCAAACAATTCATAACTTAAGAGCGAGGTATTTATGGGTAAAGAAGAAGAACTACTTGAACAATGGCGAGAACTGACACCGGAAAAGCAACAAAAAGTTTTACAATTTGTTCAAATACTTAAGTCTAAGTCAGAAACAACAGCACCACAATCTAATTTTATTCCCCAAACACCATTAAGCAAAAAGTTATGGGAAATCCGACATCGGGCAATCGCAGCTGGATTGCAACTGCTCAATGAAGACGAGATAGAACAAGAAATTGCTGCACGTCGAGGGGGATGCAGTGAGTCATGAAATTGCTGGCACTTACGGTTTAGCGGCGATGGATGCACTTCATGTTGCTGCTGCGCTGCAAATTCAAGCTGATGAACTAATCACCACCGAAAAGCCAACCAAACCAATGCACCGAGTCAGGGAAATTCAGATTGTTTCAATAGACATCTCTTTTGCATGAGTAGAAAACGGGTTTCTCGGAGAAACCCGTTTTCTGTGCGTTAACTAAGAGTAAGGAGACCAGGGACCGATGACGGTTTCTCCTCGCTTCTCTTTTTCTGCTAATTCCAGGTTTAAGGTCAATAGTTTCTCTAAAATATCTTCGTCAGCTTGGAAGTGATAGGCCTCCATTACTAGCTTATCTAATTTCTGATGGAGTTGATAAAGTTGGCTACTGGGTTCGTTAAAGAATTGGTTATATAGTTTGGTGATTCCCCATTGTTTTTTTTCCATCTGTTGGCTGCGGTATTCGTGTAATTCGTTGGCGGTTTGACGGATTTTTTCGACAAGTTCCTGTAAAGGTTTCTGGGGAAAAGGGAAGGTTTCAAAACAGGTGTTAGGAGTATAGCGAGTATCGCCTTTGAGAGTTGAACTTTGAGCTTTTACCCAAATTCGATGTATATTTGATGTTAAGATACCGAGAATATAGAAATCATCAGAAGCAACGACATGAATCGAATTATTAGGTAGCCAATCTAAAGAAGTAGGAACAAAAATAAACCATTTTGAGTGTGCGGGAATACTAAAACAACAAGCTAAAGATTCAATTGCTGTTCTCATTTCAGGGCGAGGACGTAAAAATATCCACCAAAAATCACGTGCTTTCTTATCACGATTTATTTCTCTTTCTGGCTTAACAGTTAATTTAATATGCTCAAAAGGTAGTTTATATTCACTAGCATCTTCTAAACTCATATTGTTAAAATCCACCTTTGTAACCCCTAAATCAGGTTTTTATGTCAAGCTATTTTGAAAGCCTTGCTAGAAACCAGTTTTATGGATAAGTATAATTACTCACTTGCATAAATGAGATGCTCCCTTGTCAGTTAAATCACCAGCAGAGGATGATAATTTTAAAACCTCTTTATTCTTAAGATCATTTTCGATCCATTTTTCCGCTTGCTCACTCTTAATATAAAATCCCTTACCAACTGGTATCACTCCTTGAAAACTAATATTTTTGTTGGCTAATAGTCTAACTGCTTTTGAAACATCTACAGTCGCTTTTAAAGAAGAATTAATCTGAGAAACTGGATGATTATCTAAATAATAACTTACTGGTTCAATTTTACTCCAATTGACAATACTAACATGAACATTAGCCTCACCAGACCAAGGCTGAGTAGAAATCGCTTCATGAATGTGTCCACCATTGTGAGTAATATAATCCAACGCTGCTACACGACTTTTTCCTTGACTAATAGAATTAGTTCCGACTAAACCTGCCCTTCCTTTTTCATCTAATTGATTATGTGTTAGACGAAACCAATAGGAACAAAAATCAACCGAGTCTTTAACCTCAGAAAACCTCGCAAATACCCTATTAACATAATCATCACTGAGATTTAATCTCATGTTTTTCCCTCCTAAAAATGGAGGATTACCGATAATTGCGTCTGCTTTTTGCCAATCCGTAAACAAAGCATCAGCACAAATAATATTACTATCCAAAGTATCCAAAGGTAAAGAAGCTTCCGTCAAATTAAACTTATCAATCGCCACCTTTCTGGCAATCATTAAAGTCACCCGCGCTAATTCTACAGCAAAAGGATTAATATCCATACCATAAAACTGTTTAGGCGTAACAAAACTAATCTGTAACTGCTCACTAGCAGAACGACGACGGTTAGCAATCTTTTCAATTAATAACTGTTCAATGCGCTTTAATTCTTGATAGGCGACATAGAGAAAATTACCCGAACCGCAAGCAGGATCAAGTACCTTATACTGCTGTAATTCTAACTGAAGTGTATTTAACTCGCCAATCGTCCCAGCTTGCTCAATTCTTTCCTCCCAGTAACGGCTAATAGTTGGGCGAACAATTTTCATAATATCCGCTTCTGAGGTAAAGTGCATTCCGTAGGTGTGGCGTTCTTCAGCATTAGCCGTCCCCTCAAAAATATTACCAAAAATTGCCGGACGAATCTTACTCCAATCCTGACGCGCCGCCACATCCAGAAACTCTAATTCGTTATTAGTTAATTCAATCGGATGAATTATACTAAACAGTCCCCCATTAAAATAATCCACTCCCTGATACTTACCAGCGGGGGTAATTCCTGGTTGGTTCATCTGTTGAAACAATCCCCCCAAGACATCATAAGAATTGCCACCATTTAGACATTCTTTCACACAAGAAATAAATAAATCTCTCGGTAACAATCCTCGATCCTCAGCAAACATTGCTAATACGCACTGCAAAATAAATCGCTGCGCCGTCAACTCATCAAAACCGCTTTTATGACCGCGTTTTTTTAACAGTTGAAACAACTCACCCATGCGCCGCGCCGCCGTTTCTGTAATCTCGACTTGATTATTCTGAAAGATAGGGGTACGATTCCCTACTTCCATAAAATTGAACGCACTCACCCGATTTTTCAAATCGTTGAGATTTACTCGATCTACCGGTTCATCTATTTGAAGATCAAAATCAAAAATCCAGAACTGATCAAAATTACATAATAAGACATAGCGAGGGCGATTAGGAACCAATCGACTCCAGTATTCAAAAGCTTGGGGATAGTGCTTACTTAAATCTTCTCCTCGCTTTTTCATTTCAATTAAAACACGAGGTTTCCAAACTAAATCAGCAAATCCGGTTTTACCTTTCTTGCTACCTTTAGTAATCGCCTCCTCATAGGTTGCACCCGCTTCTAACGCACCTTTATGACCAAAAGCTCGAAAGAAACGGTCTAGGAAAATCTGGGCTTCTTTCCTTTCTTTGCCAGTAATATGCTGCTGACAAAAATCAATAAATTCCTGTAAGTTTTCAAGAGTAGTAGTCATACTAAATCCGTTTTTAATCCTGTGATTAACTGCCGATCTAACTTTAAAAACCCAGTTATGGATTGTTTTCCCCCCATCCCCTATCCCCTATCCCCTATCCCCTATCCCCTATCCCCTATCCCCTATCCCCTATCCCCTATTCCTTCTCCTGTCTCCTGTCTCCTGTCTCCTGTCTCCTCAGCTTAACGGGTTACTCCATCCACCACCGGACGGACATCGCTGCCCTCAAAATAGCCGGGGTTGCCTGTCCAGTTGAAATCCGAGACGCGGATGTTGAGTATTCCCAACTGCAGCACAGGGTTATAGCGCAAAATTAAACTATAGGTGCGACGACTCCATTCGAGAAAATATTCTGTACTGATTTCCTTGGCTTGATCGATACTGTAAATACTCTGGAAACCCACACGAATCGGACCATATACCTGTTGAGTTATACCATAGGACATTGTTTGTTGATCAACAAAGCGATCGAAGAAAAAGGGTGATTGTCCGTTAACTAAACCCTGACTAAAACTGATATTAAACCCGGTATAGTCGAAGAAATTGCGGGAAAAACGCCCAAACTGCCCTAATAATCCCACGGTTCCCGTGACGGAATTTTGCGTCTCTCCGTTAGTGTAATAACTGGTGACACCAGTGACACCAGTGACAATAGCAATATAGGGTTGAACGGGAAGAGGAGAAAATCTTAAACCTTGGTCGGGAGTCGGTGGTAAAGTAAGGGCAGACCAGAGTAAAAAACTGCGATTGAGAGAGACAGCACCCTGAAAACGGCTTAAATTAGTAACATTATCCGTTGCATTGGCCGGTAAGAGATTACTGCGATCGGTGGGTGCGTTAACATTCTGAACAGAAGCTTGATAACTGAGTCTAATATCCGTATTGGGGACGACAATCACCGGTGAGGTCAAAATTGCCCCAAAACTGCTATTAACCGTCTGAAAACCTAAAGAACCGTTAAAGAGACGCTCGCGATAATTGTACTCCACATTGAGCAGATAGGGATCCTGCAACTGTCCGATCGTCTGTTGAAAGCGAATTTTAGAACGAACACTATTTTCGATCTGTTCCAAATCCAAATTAGAAAAAGAGGCTGTTGCCTGAAAAAACGAGCGCTCACCGAAATTAGTGGCAAAATTGCCCAATAAACCAAAAGCTTTCGGACTAAGGGCCGAAACTTCGCCACCTCCGGGGTTAGCTGAGGGAAAAGCATCGGGATTAAGGACTTTTTGAATTAAATATTGCGGTGTCAACTCAAAAAGAGTCTTCGGTGTCTCCACTAAAGTTAGGGGACTTTCTACGAAAAATCCGCCCCGATCCTCCCCATCATAGCCCGGAGCAATTAAAAAAGGACGACGACGACGGCGATCGAACGTAAGACTATTAATAAAAGTGGGTGCCACTACCCGTTGATCGAAAACCAACTGGGAATTACTCATCCGCAACTCATCGGTAAAGGGGCCGGTACTGCGAAAAGTGGCGGAATTAGCCCTAACTTCCAATTCAGGAGGGGAAAAAGGGTCATTAGTCAGACGCACATTAGTGGCATTCCACACCTTACCATCAAAATTCAAGCGTTCGGCCTGAAAACGGACACGATTAATCGTTCCTCCCGAGGGACTACTAATATTCTGTCGATCGCGTCGACTGGGATCCTGTCCCCCGACGACAAATTGAAAACCCTCTCCCGTGGTGATTCTCTGCAAGGGTTGATTTAATGCCAAACGATCGGTTAGGGTTGCAAAAGAACTACCGGCCCCCACATCCGTGGGCAGCGTTTGTCCTAAATCCCTAGCGGTGCTGGGTTGAAAAATCTCCCCATTAGCATTAAATACCACACCGCTATCCTGGACGAAATAATACTCAAAGCGATCGCCGCGCAGGATCTGATCTCCCCGGGTTAGGATCACCTGGCCCTCCGCTACCGCTAACTTTTCGGGAAGATTAATCTGTAAGCGATCGGCCGTTAGTACACTTTGGGCAAAACGCAGGGTGACATTACCTCTAGCGGTGATAATCTGCCGATTTTGGTCAAATTCCTGCTCATCGGCCACCAATTCTAGAGGCCTTTCCTCTTCTGGATTAGCGGTCTGATCTAGGCCGTTATTGAGGGAAATCAAGTATTCTTGGCTGGTTTTTTCGCCTTTTTTCCGCACTAATAGCCGAGTTGAGCTATTTTTCTGGTTAAGAGCCTTTTGATTTAATCCTGACACTATCTCGGTTTCGGGATGAATGGTGACATCAACGGCTGCGGGGGGTGGAGAATTCTGGATAGAAAGGGGTTTTCCTAAAGCTGCCGCATTACCTGCACTGCTAGGTAATGGTTTTAGCGGAATACCCTCATCGGGAACCAAGGGTTTTACCTCGACGGTTTCCGGGGGTGGAGTGACGGTGAGGGGAATAGAAACGCTCTCTTCTGAAAGCTTTTTTGCTTCTAGAGGTGCTGGGGTGACAGGGAGGGGAACTACAGACGTGGGACTATTTTCAGAAACTTGGCGCTCCTCCGTTTCGAGTTCAGCTACAGTATTAATTAGGGCAGGTGGTTCAACAGCTAAGAGAAAAAAAGACATGACTGCACGAGTCGGCGATCAAAATAGAGGACGAGCGAACCTCATTGACATCCTCGCCGCCCTAAAAGTGCGGCGATTCCTAAACCTCACGATTTAAGTTTCTGCTTCCACCACCGTCGCATACCACAGTTAAAAAACCATGTACTGTCTTACACAG
>VYKO01000201.1_pt1 | contig 12636 bp, 10 predicted proteins | sample 5114561 | NCBI WGS metagenome assembly VYKO01 (sample SAMN12291811, study PRJNA351875) | freshwater metagenome | isolation source: freshwater lake | place: USA: Michigan, Baseline Lake | collected 2011-08-08 | reverse complement strand
CAAAGTGCGCCGCAATAGGGACTCTTGTTCGGGTGTGGGGTAAAATCGGAACGAGTAGGCTTTTTCCATGTCTCACATTTTAGCATATATTTGGTAAATGCGCTAGTATTTAACAGTAAAGCCGTCGTAGAACGACGGGGTTTCAGACCCAAAATTTTCGATGAACTGAGAAAACGGGTTTCTTTGAGAAACCCGTTTTCTGAATTTCTCGTGATACTTGGGGATTGCTAACTCGCGCTAGACTAGATTAAAATAATTAATTAACTCCCAATCATTTGTTTAACCATGAGTCAAGCTGCTGCTGCAATCAATACTAAACTAATTGATTCCCTTGCTCAAATTATCCTTTCCTTAACTGAGGAAGAACAACAGCTTCTCGTACAAAAAATCCAGCATCCAGCCTTATCTGATGTCGATTTTCATCAAGGTTTTCCCTTTGATGTTCAAATTCCTAATACAGAAACGCTCGCCGCCATTGAAGAAGTAGAAAAACATCCTGAGCGTCTTAAGCGTTATACTAGCGTCGGGCAGATGTTCGAGGATTGGAACAAGGATACAGGGGAATGTTAACCCCACAGGAAAGCACCCGCTTTCGACGCGATTTGAGGCGGATGAAAAAACGGGGTAAAGACTTGGAAAAGTTAAAAACTGTGGTGGAACTACTGGTGCAAGAACAAATACTACCAGAGCGATACCGAGATCATAATCTCGTTGGAGATTGGTCGGGTTATGGTGAGTGCCATATCGAGCCGGATTGGTTGTTACTCTACAAGATTGAACGAGATGAGGAAAGCTTGACACTCGTTCGGACTGGGACTCATTCGGATCTGTTCAAATAGTCTTCTAGTAGGGTGGGAATTGCTAACTCGCGCTAGACTAGATTAAAATAATTAATTAACTCCCAAGAATTTGTTTATTTATCAGTCAAGCTGCTGCAATCAATACTAAACTAATTGATTCCCTTGCTCAAATTATCCTTTCCTTAACTGACGAAGAACAACAGCTTCTCGTACAAAAAATTCAGCATCCAGCACTAGCCTCTGAGGAAATTCAACGCCAACGGGAGGTATTAAAACGTGACATCGAGCTAGGAATGGAACAACTCAGGCAGGGTGATGATAATAAACCCGCTTCGATAACCGATAGCCGATAACCGATCGCTAAACATGGATCCATCTTTCGCCCTTACTCTGCAAATTGTCATCACTGTGGTGGCGGGGATTACAGCCCAAGTCATCGCCGAATACCTGAAAGTTCCCAGTATTGTCTTCCTGCTTATTTTTGGGATTGCTTTAGGGTCCGATGGTTGGGAAATTTTACACCCCCAAAGTCTGGGAATTGGCTTAGAAGTCCTTGTTGCTCTCTCCGTGGCGATTATCCTATTTGAAGGCGGTTTAAGCCTGAGCGGACGGGAATTAGGGCGAGTTTCTGGCAGTTTACGCAATCTTGTCACCCTCGGTACTTCCATCACTCTCATCGGTGGCGGTATGGCGGCCCACTGGTTGGGGGAATTTCCCTGGCCGATCGCTTTTCTTTACGCTTCTTTAGTGGTAGTAACCGGTCCGACGGTGATCGGTCCTTTGCTGAGGCAAGTAGCCGTAGATCGGCGGGTGGCGACGCTTTTGGAAGGGGAAGGGGTATTAATCGACCCTGTGGGCGCAATTTTAGCCGTAGTGGTGCTAAATACGATTATTGATAGTCATGCCCGCCCCATGGAAATTATCACTGGTTTAACCCTGCGTTTAGGCATCGGGGCGGCGATCGGCATTGCTGGAGGCGGATTGTTAAGTTTTATTATAAAAACTTGCAATTTTCTGACTTTTGAGTTAAAGAATCTCGTGGTTTTAGCGGGAGTCTGGGGATTATTTGGTTTATCGCAATTTAGTCGCAGTGAATCGGGGTTAATGGCGGTGGTAATGGCGGGAATCGTGCTAAAAGCGGCGGCTGTTCCCGATGAGCGGTTATTAAGACGTTTTAAGGGTCAATTAACGACTCTTTGCGTGTCGGTACTGTTTATTTTACTAGCGGCGGATCTTTCGATCGCCAGTGTGATCGCTTTGGGTTGGGGCAGCGTCCTGACCGTGTTAGTCTTGATGCTGGTGGTGCGTCCCCTGAGTGTGGCTTTGTGTACCCTAAAAAGTGACCTAAATTGGCGACATAAGCTATTTATCGCTTGGGTTGCCCCTAGGGGAATCGTTTCTGCCTCAGTAGCTTCTTTATTTGCCATTTTACTCACCCGTGCCGGTATTAATGGCGGTGAAGCGATCAAAGCTTTAGTCTTTTTAACAATTTTAATGACCGTTTTTATTCAGGGATTAACGGCGCGGTGGGTGGCAAAAGGGCTAAAAATCACTTCTTCTGCGGCAACAGGAGCAGTAATCGTCGGTTGTAATCCTCTAGGTCGCTTAATCGGTTGTTTATTCCAAGAACAAGGGGAAAACGTGGTTTTAATCGATACGGATGCCGCAGCCTGTCAGCAAGCAAAAGAAGACGGTTTGACGGTGCTGCAGAGTAGCGGACTTGATACAAAAATACTGCAAGAAGCGGGAATCGAATCCATGGGGACTTTTCTGGTTTTGACTAATAATAGCGAGGTTAATCTGGTTTTAGCCCAAAGAGCCAGCGAGGAATTTCATCCTCCCCGGGTGTTGGCTGCCTTTGCGGGAACCCCTAACCCAGATAAAAATAAGGTTAATCAGGTTTTTCTCCCTAGTTTTTCGGTCAAGGAATGGAATCAGTATTTAGACGATAATCAGATTAAATTGGGTAAAACTATCTTTAAAGGCAATGATTTGAGCGAACAACAAACCAGATTAACTAAATTAATTGAAAATGGCGAACTGCTGCCCCTACTATTGCGTCGCGATAATTCCCTACAGGTAGTAACAGAAAGGGAAGAATGGCGCACCGGAGACGAATTAATCTATATTATGCGCGATTTACGCCCACAACTGCTTAAACGTCTTTCCGGCACTGTCAAAACCCGTTTATCTTTAGAAATCTTACCCGAAGTGGAAATCGCCACCAGTAGATAATTTGAGTACAAGCGATATGCTGACGGCTGATAGCTAAAAAAACGGTACACTGATAACTGATAACTGATAACTAATAACTGCTTATGCCTCCTCGTTGGCCACGTCAACCCGATCGCAAAAACGATCCCGCTTTCCGACGTTTAGATGATCGCATGAATTTCGCCGTTCATGTGGCGGGTTTTTTAGCGATTAATTCAGGGTTGTGGTTTTTTCATATCATCAAATTTTCCGATTGGACTTGGTTGAATCTGTTCACGGGAATTTGGGCTATCCTATTGGTGGGACATTTGATTTATATAGCGGCGATCGCTAACTACTCGGTAACATCCCATGGCTAATACAACTCAGGACATCGAAAATCTGGCGGCCCAAATCGGCGACAATATCTACATTGACGTGGCTAAATGGCATCTCTATCTCCGGGAAGCACATTTACACAGCGTCGTTGCCGAAAAAGTCTTCCCTTTGCTCGAAAACGACAGCTTAAGCGAGAATGCAGTCATGTCTATCCTGCGGGAGATAAAAGTCACCCTCGGAGGTGGTCATCTGCAAGTTTCTCTAGCGGATTTGTTACCCAGCAAATGTCAGATAGATTTAATCGATTTGCTCGAAGAATACCAAAAAAGTCGCTAAAATTCCCAAATACTATGCCTGATAACTCGCAAACTAGGACTAACAGCCTAAAGTAGTTAGGGTTTGCTGAATAAATCTAAAAACTTTGTTCGATAAGTACTGGCCATTGGAGTGAACCGGGGGAAAATTCCGGGACTTTTCCCCTGAAAATTAGGTAATTGACCCCCTGAAAATGGCTAAAACCCCACACCCTACCCCCACCGAAAAACTTTTTGCCGCATACCCTAGTTAGAAATAGTCCCCCAGAAGCAAACCATGGAAATAGGTGTTCCCAAAGAGATTAAAGATCAAGAGTTTCGCGTCGGTTTGAGTCCTAGTAGTGTGCGTGTACTCAATGATCGCGGTCACAGGGTATTTGTGGAAACGGCCGCCGGATTGGGTGCTGGATTCAGCAATGAGGATTACCAAAAATCTGGGGCCAAAATTGTGGAAAAAGCGGCACAAGTTTGGGATAAACCGCTAGTTGTCAAGGTAAAAGAGCCGCTTAAGGCAGAATACGGCTTTTTAAATAAGGAAGCTCTCCTATTCACCTATTTACACCTAGCGGCCGAGCGCTATTTAACAGAAGCATTAATCGAGTCGGGAACAACTGCGATCGCCTATGAAACGGTCGAGCTTGCCGATGGTCGCTTGCCTCTCTTGACTCCCATGAGTGTTATTGCTGGTCGTCTTTCGGTACAATTTGGGGCCCGCTATCTGGAAAAACAACAGGGAGGTAGGGGAGTTTTACTGGGGGGGTTTCCCGGGGTGAGTCCTGGACAAGTGGTTATCCTTGGCGGTGGTGTAGTGGGTACAGAAGCGGCCAGAATTGCCGTCGGTATGGGGGCAAAAGTAACTATTTTAGATATTAACGTCGAGCGCTTGGCCTATTTAGAAACTTTATTCGGTTCCAGGGTAGAATTGCTTTATAGTAGCCCGGCACAATTAGAAAATGTGGTTCCTAAGGCCGATTTATTGATTGGGGCAGTGCTGGTCTTAGGAAAACGAGCGCCGACGCTGGTTTCTCGCTCTTTAGTCGCCAAAATGAACCCTGGTTCCGTAATTGTCGATGTGGCAGTGGACCAAGGGGGCTGCGTGGAAACCCTGCGGGCCACTTCCCACAGTCAACCGACTTACCTGGAGTCGGGAGTAGTACATTATGGGGTGCCTAATATGCCTGGAGCAGTACCCTGGACAGCAACCCAAGCTTTAAATAATAGTACCCTACCCTACGTTATTAAATTAGCCGACCATGGGGTAAAAGCCTTGGACCAAGATGTTTCCCTCGCTAAGGGGTTAAATGTCGCCAATCATCGGTTAATTCATCCTGCTGTGCGCGAAGTTTTTCCCGATTTGATTTGAATGTCAAAAAGGTGCGACTGAATTCTTTTGAGCTGCTAGGAAAATCAGTCGTATGTATCTTAAGTAGGGAGGCATAATTATTTGTAGGATGGGTTAGCGCACTTCGTAACCCATGCGGGCGTTGGGTTTCATGCTTCAACCCAACCTACGTTCATCTTATATTTAATTCCACCCACCCACTTAACAATTAAAACAGGATTAAGGTGGTTAATTCACTTGTACTTTAGCTATCTTGTTGGTTATAATCAAGGAAGATCATCCCTATAAAAATATTAAGATAAAATGTTCAAATTTATTGATTTATTTGCTGGCATTGGGGGCTTTAGAATAGCTTTTGAAAATCTGGGTTGTCAGTGTGTTTTTTCATCGGAGTGGAATAAATTTTCTCGAAAAACCTACGAAGCCAATTTTAACGATAGTCCCGAAGGAGATATTACTTTAATTCCCGCTTTAACAATACCAGATCATGATATATTGACGGCTGGGTTTCCCTGTCAGCCTTTTAGCATAGCTGGAGTAACTAAACACAATGCGTTAGGTACTCGCCATGGATTTGATCATCCCACTCAAGGAACACTTTTTTTCGAGGTTGTCAGAATTATTCGAGAAAAAAGACCGAAAGCATTTATTTTGGAAAATGTCAAAAATTTACAGAGTCATGACAAGGGTAAAACATTTGAAGTGATTAAAAATACCCTAGCAGAGGATTTAAATTATCATATTTATTATCAGGTCATAGATGCTCGTTCTCTTGTTCCCCAGAACAGAAAAAGAATTTTTATTGTTGGGTTTGAGAAACCTAGCCGATTTATGTTTCCAGAAATACCAGATATTCATCCTAAAATTAAAGATATTCTTGAAGGGGAAGTTAATAGTAAATATACTTTAACAGATCATCTCTGGGATTACTTACAGAAGTATGCTGATAAACATAAAGAAAAAGGGAATGGTTTCGGTTATGGATTGGTTAATTTAGAGGGGATTGCCAGAACTTTGAGTGCTAGATATTATAAAGATGGTTCCGAAATTTTGATACCTCAACAGGGAAAAAATCCCCGTCGTCTAACACCAAGAGAATGTGCAAGATTGATGGGATTTCCTGAAAAATTCATTATTCCTGTATCTGATAATCAAGCTTATAAACAGTTTGGTAATGCGGTTGTACCTCCTGTAGTAGAGGCAATAGGAAGGGAGATATTGCTAAGTCTGAATAATCCTATTTTAGATCAGAAAAATTCCCTTGATTCATCACGCAAAAATCCAATTATCAAACAATTAGAACTTGCCCTAGTTTTTTAATCCTAAAGATTTATGAGTGATATCTATAGTTTTAATTCTCAGGAAAATCAATTAATCGAGACAATCAAGAATGCTTATTATATGCCACCTGTAATCTCGAAAATAGATGCTATTTTAGAAATTCAAGATGTGGAGATATATCAAAATGCTTTCAATCATCTCTATGAAGTTATTCAAGGTTCGCAAGAGGAAGTAGAAAAAATTATTAAACAAAGAAAGCTTCAGGGATTGATTAAAGATGAAAAACAAACTGCCAAAGCTGTGGTAGGAAACATATTTCCCTATGCGGTTATCTATATTTTTCTCAAAAATAAGGAAATCAAGAATATTGATCAAGATATTTGTATAACTAATAAAGAATCTGATGTTCGAGGATTTGAAAATATATCGACTATTAAATTGGGTGATGGAGAACAACAAAAACTAGATTGTGATGTGATCATTTATTCTTACCATACTTCTGCAAAGATAAGTGATGGTAATAATCAAGAAATACCCTATCCTAAATGTATAATTTTATCGTTAAAAACTTCTTTGCGAGAAAGAGCGGCACAAACCTATAAATGGAAACTTTTGCTAGAAATAGCTAATGACCATGGCTCTAAAGTTAAGGAAAAATACGGCATTAACTATAATGTTCCAGAAATTCCTCTTATCTGTTTTGTTACAGTTAATTTTTATAACGAAATTAACAATCCTCAACAACGAGGAATGTTAAAATTTTTTGATAAAGCATTTTTAGCCAAAAACATTAATAAAGAATTGCAAGATTTTATTAGTCCTCTATCAGAATTATTGGACTTTGTTAGAGATTTTTTCAAATAGATCGATTAAAATAAAAAAAGGCTCAGGATCAAGGTAGTGAGACGTTAGAACTAAATTTTATCAACTATCGCGGTAAAACTTTAAATGTTCCCGATCGCTTTTCACCAGATTTGGATTTTTTAAACTATCATCGCTATCATATATTTCAGGGCTAAAAGTACGACAAGTTAAATTAAATTCTCCATTGCATTACTTTGTTTATAATTGAGTTTGTCTAAAACACTTTTGCAATTTCAGCTTGTGCATAAAGTTTTATGTACAGATTCAACATTTTTGGTGACTAAGCTACAGCAAATCCTGTATATTTGCGTACTTTAGGATAACGAAAGCCGAGTACTATATCTTCTTTGGGAATACCTGCCTCCATCAAATCAGTAGCTATACCTTCCTCCGTTTCATCACATTGAATCCAGACTTTATCGACAACCAAGCTAAGGTGAATTGGTGTTGCATGGAGATACTTATTGCCACTCCAACCGAAATCTAAAACTAGATAATGTCCTCGTTCATCATCAAATATAACCTGAGAAGTGTAGCCATCAGGTAAAGTAGCACGATAGTTAGCATGATTCTGGAGAACAGTCTTAATAATACCTTGATATTTTAATCGGGTATCCATTGCACGATTACCTCACTTTCATCATCAAAGACAATTAAAAGGGGAGAATTAATCCCCCCATCAATTTAGACAAAGAAACTATTGACCGCAAACCAAGCGTACCGTCGTTGATAATTAGGTAAGTAGAAGAACTATTGTCCCGCACTAAAACAGCACTGTTAATTCCGAGAGCTTGATTTCCGGCTGTTGCCCCATTAGCATCGGTAAAGACGTTAGTAACAATGGTGTCAATATTGGTCGTGGTGCTATCTGCGGCCCGGGTAAAAGCGACAGGAGCATTAATTGCCGCACCAGCTTGACTAAGCAGGTCAATTTTATCAGTATCAATAGCAAAATCCGTAACTCGGTCTAGGGCTGCCGCGGTGGACTGACCAAACTGGAAGATGAAGATGTCTGTCCCCGTCCCACCGGTTAAAGTATCGATTCCAGCAGCACCATTGAGGGTATCGTTACCAGCGCCACCAACTAGAATATCATTACCTAAGCCACCAACTAGAATACCTGGGGAGGGATTACCAATCTGATTATCACCATTAAAATCTTGTTGGAAGTTGGTTTCTTGGGTAAAAGCTTCCGATGAGTTTAATCCCCACCCTCCAGTGGAAGATTGCCAATTCCAGTTACTATCTAAAGTCCACAGATGCAGATGTTACCGAAAGCTTCGATTGGGGTGTAGAGTTGACCGATGATTCCATCACCGTTAAAGTCTTGTTGGAAGTTGGTTTCTTGGGTAAAAGCTTCCGATGAGTTTAATCCCCACCATCCGGTAGAAGATTGCCAATTCCAGTTACTATCTAAAGTCCACAGATGTAGATAATTACCATCGTTATATTTCCATAAAACTTGATTGACTCCGTTGACGGTTTCTGATGCTAGAGTTTGCCAACCTGGATAGATATTTGTGGTAATCTGAGTCCCACTTATATTGATGGCGATGGGGTTATTATTGCCAATTTGGGTGTAAAGTTTGTTAGTCGTGTCTTTGACTAATTTGGTGTTACCGAAAGCTTCAATTGTGGTGACACTGGTATCATCATTATTAATTGTTCCCGTAGCTGCGTTAGGAGTACCTACTGTATATCCTGTCCCGGTCGCGAGGGTTAAAGCGACGGTTTCATTGTTTTCAACTGTAGTATCAGCAGTGGGGTCAACTATTACAGTCGCAGTCGCTGAATTAGCTACAAAGGTGACACTGGTGGGAATAGATGTGTAGTCTGTCCCGTTGGTAGCTGTCCCTCCGATTGTATAGTTAACAGTTAAGGGATTAGTGGTTACTCCACTACGGGTAAAGGTGTAAACCAGATTTGTTGTCCCATCTTCAGTGACACTACTGGGAGAAACTGCTAGGGTGACACTGGTATCATCATTATTAATTGTTCCCGTCACTGCGGTGGTCGTACCTACTGTATAACCTGTCCCGGTCGCAAGAGTTAAAGCGACGGTTTCATCGGGTTCAACTGTTGTATCAGCAGTGGGGTCTATGGTTAGGATAACGGTACTGGAACCTGCGTCAAAGGTGATGGTTTTTCCGGTTCCGGGGGTTGCTCCGGTGTAGTCAGTGCTGTTGGCTGTTCCGGTGATGCCGTAGTTGACGGTTAAGGCGCTGGTGGTGGCTCCGGTGCGGGTGAAGGTGTAGACAAGGTTAGCTGTTCCGTCTTCGGTAACACTTGTGGGACTAACAGTTAAAGAGATTATAGAACTTTCGCTAACATCGGTAATGTTAATGGTCAATGATTTCTCAAAGAATAATCCGCCTTGATCGGTAACTCTGACTCGAATACTGTAATTATTCTTAGTTTCGTAGTCGAAAACAGTATTGGATTTAAGTTGACCATTTTGAATGGCAAACAGGGCGTTATCAGTTGAACCTTCACCGTGTATTAAAGTATAAATGAAGACATCACCTGTATTAGGGTCAACACTTGAAAAGTTGCCGATAACTGTTGCGATAGCTTGATTTTCAGCGATAGAATTATTTGATAAACTAAGGTTAGTGGGTGCTATTTCGGCAAAGAGATTGATAATTTGAAGACCGCTATCACCATCAGCAACATAGGCGTAGTTATTCTCAATCCATACATCTACCGCAGTACCAGAAGTGTCATAACTTCCTTTGAACGTGGGGTTAGTGGGATCGCTAACATCAATGATTTGTAATCCTGAATTTCCATTAGCTACATATACGATGTTATCAACCACTTGTAGATCATAAGCATCATCAGGTAAAGCATAAGTCCCCTGCAAAGTGACAACAGTTTTGTATGGCTCATTAGAATAGTTGGGGCGAGTGATATCAATATCCATGATAACTAATGATTGTTGTGAGTCATTCTGACCGTCACCAACAATCAAGTAGGTGTAGTTACGAGTATCTTGAACACTGATAACTTCTGAACTCCCAAGCCCAGAGAGATAACCAACATCAATAAGTCCAACGTAGTCGCTGAAGTAGCTATTGTCATTGTAAGGAGGAGTTTTAAAAATTTCTAGCCCATCGTTGGTTGCCATATAAACATAGTTGCTAACCCATATATCATTCACAGAATTGATATATGATATTATGCCACTATTTTGAGTGTATATAAATTCTGGCGCACCACTACCTACCTCATAATAAGGATTTGAGGTGTAAATTGTAGAGTATTCAGGATCACTAACATCGACAACAAATACATCTGGCCAATCATTTATATATACTGACAATCCTTGCTTAAAAATAGAACTTGAAGAAAGTATCCCTTGATCGTAACTTCCCGTCAGGATGGGATTTTCATGATTACTAATATCGACAATTTCTAATCCTCCACTTCCAGCAGCTATATAGGCATAGTTGCCATCTACTTCAACTTCCTCAGCAGAGTGATAGTCACTAGGATAATTATCATTGTAAGAGCTTTTCAAAACAGGATTTTGAGGGTTACTAATGTCAATAATTTGTAGTCCAGAATTTCCATCGGCTACATAGGCATAGTTCCCAACTACTTGAACACTCTTAGCATTACCAGGAGTATCAAAAGTTCCCACCAAAGTAGGAGTATATACTTGCTGATTGGTCGAGACATATTGAAAGTAACTATCGGTTAGACTTAATCCAGTTTGCCCATAAATAATTGCAATTATGTCATAATAAAGCCCACTAGGATTTTTTAGCTCTATAGATGTGTCGGGGGTTGGGTATTGATCATTCCAATGATCGTAGGAGTAAATAGAATAGTCATTACTCGAACCATGAAGTTGAATAATGTCTTCGTTTCGGTTAAAGTCAAAAAGATTTGCACGAGAGCCTCCTCCTCCAACAGTGCCATTTTCGCTATAAAAAATCTTATTAGCATTTCCTAAAACAAAGATATCTTTGCCTGAACCACCATAAAATGAATCTTGTATCCCACCATAAGATCCAGGAATATAAGAATCATCTCTGGTAGGGTCTACACCTATAAGAACATCATCCCCTTCATCCCCATACAGCCAATCACCACCTAAACCACCATAAATGGTATCGTTTCCTGTACCACCATAAAGAACATCGTTGTCTTTGCCCCCATTGAGAATATCATCTCCCTCATCTCCATAGAGATACTCATTCCCTTCATTACCCTGAATATTATCGTTACCTTGATTACCATGAATAACGTGATCGTTAGAAGAACTGAGAACAATGATATCGTCGAAATTAGTTCCTTGGAAGTAATGAAAGTTCTCGATCGAGATCAAGGTATCAATTTCATTGCCAACTACAATTTTTCCATTGCCTGTGGCACTATCAAAGGTCATTAACAGCCCAGTCGAAGCACTACTGTAGTCTGCATCATAATGATCGAATCCACTACCACCGTTGAGGATATCACTTCCTGAATCGTTGTAGAGCTTATCATCACCCTCGTCCCCGGACAGGTGATCATCCCCCTGATCTCCGTACAGCCAATCACCACCTAAACCACCATAAATGGTATCGTTTCCCTCATCTCCATAGAGATACTCATTCCCTTCATTACCCTGAATATTATCGTTACCTTGATTACCATGAATAACTTGATCGTTAGAAGAACTTAGAACAATGATATCGTCGAAATTAGTTCCTTGGAAGTAAGTAAAATTCTCGATCGAGATCAAGGTATCAATTTCATTGCCAATCACAATGTTTCCATTGCCTGTGGCACTATCAAAGGTCATGGTTAACCCTGTGCTACGGTTACTATAGTCAGCGTTGTAGTAATCAAACCCACTACCACCATTGATGGTGTCATTTCCTGCATCACTAGAGAGAGTATCGTTACCTACTCCCCCATTAAGACTATCATTACCATTCTCGCCATAGAGTTCATCATTACCTGTATCTCCATTCACAACGTCATTTCCTTCACCACCAAAAACCTTATCATCTCCTCCACCACCACTGACCGTATCGTTTCCATCTAGACCAAAAATACCGTAAAAGAAGCCATTTTCATCGTTTGAAGTGCCGACAATAACATCATTAAAGTTGGTTCCTCGAAAACCACCGCTAAACACTCCACCTACGTCAAAACTTTCAATAGATATTAAGGTATCAACCTCACTACCAATAGTGATAGTACCATTACCTGTAGTTGGGTCATAGGTCATGGTTAACCCTGTGGTACGATCACTGTAATCGGCTTTATAGTAGTCAAACCCAGTACCACCATTGATGGTGTCATTTCCTGTCTCACTAGAGAGAGTATCGTTACCTACTCCCCCATCGAGGCTATCATTACCCCCTAACCCAGAAAGCGTATCATTCCCCCCTAAACCCTAGGGTTGATTCATTTAAATTAAGTACAGCGGATTTTGAGTCAATAAATTTGACCGAAGATTCTCAAGTTTATCTTTTTCTAATCAAAAGAGTTAGTCACAATAACTAAT
>VYKO01000233.1_pt1 | contig 12664 bp, 13 predicted proteins | sample 5114561 | NCBI WGS metagenome assembly VYKO01 (sample SAMN12291811, study PRJNA351875) | freshwater metagenome | isolation source: freshwater lake | place: USA: Michigan, Baseline Lake | collected 2011-08-08 | reverse complement strand
TTGTGGTAATTTGGCGGTGGCTAATAACTGCAATTCTTGACTGACGGTGATTTCTTCCCCGCGACCCCATTCCAATAAATCACTAGCTTGTTTTAATTCTTTAATAATAACCGGGGCGAGAGTGCGGTAGGAATGTTTGGGGTTAGCCAGGGCTGATTGGGCATTTTTAACTAAATATTGCCACTTTTGCTGTTCTGAAGCCAATTGAGACAGAGATAAATTTAATTTTTGTAATTGCTGACGGGAAGCACTGGTTTCTTCCTGTTTGAACAGTTGTAACATCTGTTTGAGGATATCTCTGACGCTGATGGAGATAGAAGAGGTTGCCGCAATAGCTGGGGTAGATTTTTTTTGGTCGAGAAGATAGTTAAGATGGGACTGTAATTCGGCAAAAGTAGGTTCACCTTTTTTAACGATAGCGTTAGCTTCCTCGGCTTGCAAACCTAATGGACTGGGCAGCTTATCGATCAATATCTGAAGCAGATCATAACCCTTGAGGAACAAAGATTCTAATTTTTGATCCACTTGTATGGGATTTTCTTTCAGTATTTTGAAAGCATCCTCAAGACGGTGAGCAGTTTTTTGGATACTGCTATAACCTAACATGGCCGCCCCCCCCTTGATGGAATGGGAGGCACGAAACATCTCGTTCATCTGTTCAGTATTGTTCACGAGATTGCCTAAGTCTAAAATCCCCTGTTCCAAAGTTTCCAGGTGTTCTTTTGCTTCTTCGATGAAATAGCCGAGAATTTTCTGCGCGTTAGCGGAGTACAAGGTCTTATCCCCCCTTATCACGATGCTGTCTAGTCCTAGATTGCCCAGTTTTTCAGGAAATATATCAGTTATGGGGCAATGGCTAGGAAAACTGGCCCAGACGGACACAAGCTAAGTTCAAAAGCCTGCCCACAAAGGTTCTCAGCTTCTCTTGCTCAAAATAGATCGATACAACGGCAGGCAAAAAGCTAAGGAAAGAACGTCAGTTCGGGATAAGGGTGGAAAGAAAAGGCGGGGGCTAGTAAGCTGAAAAATATATAAACTCAGCACCCCCAACCCATCTATGTCTAGTCTAGAAGCTCTTTTCTGTCATGTCGACGACGGATGCCGTGTATTTGAACCTAAATTAGAACAGACAAGGCTTTCAGCCGATAATAAAGCTCGTAAACGTGGCAAAATCTTGACTTTAAGCGAAATTATGACCATCCTGATCGCTTTCCATCAAAACCACTACCGTAATTTTAAACATTTCTACCTCGATCATGTTTGTGTCTACTGGCGACAAGAGTTCCCTCAACTGCCTAGCTATCAACGTTTTATCGAATGGATACCCTCGACTCTCATCCCCTTATGCGTTTACTTGAAGCATTGTTTTGGTCGTTGCACGGGGATTAGCTTTGTCGATGCCACCAAAATTCAGGTCTGCCATAATCGCCGCATCAGTAGTCATCGGGTGTTTGACAATTTAGCCGCACGGGGAAAAACCTCTGTGGACTGGTTTTTTGGCTTTAAACTGCATTTAGTGGTGAACGAGGAAGGAGAATTGCTCAACGTTCACCTTACCCCCGGCAATGTGGACGACCGCAAACCCGTGAACAAATTGCTACAATCCTTGTTTGGCAAAGTTTTTGCTGACCGAGGTTATGTCTCTCAATCCCTGGGGGAGGAACTGCTCAAAGATTTTGGTATTGAGTTTTTTGCTAAACCCAAGCGGAACATGAAAAATCGCTTAATCCGCCTTGATGACAAGCTTTTATCCCGTAAGCGTTCTATTGTCAATTTTTGCGTTAATCTTCTCTGTGGTTTGATTGCTTACTGTCACCAGCCGAAAAAACCCTCCTTGAAGATGGAATGGGCTTTACCCCCCGCTGCTTAACCCGAACTGGGGTTAAATAGACCTCTCCAACAATTGTCAACATAAGGGCTGAAGCCCTTACTACGAGCCTATCAAAATCTTTTCTGGAGAGGTCTAATATGCAACAGCTTAACTACTTACTTTGACTCGACTTTGAGAACTTTTTCTGTTACCAAATGAACATCAACTGGCGCAAAGGGTTCAACGGCAACTGTTATCATGTAGCTAATCCCCACTTTCATCCGTCCGTCAAGCGCTCCCCAAAAATCCCAGGCGTTCGGGGTGCGTTCAGGTTGGGAAACCCAGGCGCGGAGAGGTAGAGATTGATTGGCTATTTGCCCCTTGAGGACTTCTGTTGGCAAAATTGGATAGCTCAATAAGGTCTGCAAAATATTGCCTAACAGTCGATGTTCGTCGGCGACATCGGTTGTCCAAACGGTAATTAGATAGGATAAATCAATACGAGTGGGGGCAATTTTTTCGGTTCCTGTTCCTGTGGTTCCGTTGCGAGTGAGATAGCGCTCATTGCTGCGTAACTCGTGATTCTCGCGGATGTCGTAGAGAAAACAATTAATTGTCGGCTTATTCGGCTTGGGATTCCAGTCGTCTTTGTTCGGCACTTCAAACTTGATATCGATCGCATTAGGATCGAGTGGTACTTTTTGCACCAGCAATTCTTTAAGCGTATCGTCAAGGTCGTGGATCATTAAATTTCACCCCCGGGAAGTTCCATTTCTTCTGCACTCAAGTTGTGGGGCCAGTTTGGCTCGTTGAGCTTAGGATTGACAATTTTATTTTCAAAGTCGAGCCAGATGCGCCTGTCGTTGCGGCAATCGTAGGCTCGGCAAGGGATGGGGCGCTGGGAATGCACCGTACAGCCTAAACTTTGGCGATCAAAGTGGTGACAATAGCCGTCCGCACCTTTGGCAATAACATAAGGTTGGCTCAACTCCCAGCGGATGACTCCTTCTTCGATGTCTTGGCGCGACAGGGGAAAAACCATTTTGCAGCAGGCAGCCTGGCACAAATGTACCCGATTTTCGCAGTCAATGGCGACGGGTTGGGAAAAGGTATATTTATCTTGTTCTGGTTCCTGCAAGGAAACGCCCGGATCTTGCTGTAGGAAACGTTTGAGCAGTCGTTGGGCTACCTGCTTTTTCCTTGTGTCAATTTCGTCAAGATCGAGTAAGCCTTTTTCTGTCAGCAGTTCGATGAGCGCATAGACGAAGGAGGCGGCTTCTAGGGTGCGCCCTGCCGTGGCATTTGTGCGTGCATGGAGATAAGTTAGGCCCTTTGCCACCTCATGGTGTCGGGCAAGGTCATCAGGCATGGCTGGATTAATCCCGGTTTGGCTTTCTTGATCCATGATACTTGGCAGAACAATGGAGATGGATTTTTAATTGAGGCATTAGCTTGACAATGTTAGATTTAATTTGGCTTTCCCCTTTGGCTAGGAAATAGGGTGATGGGCGCACGCAATGCGCCCCTACGGAATATTTTTCCAGTTATTTTTGTTTAAATGGCAAAAACTCCTCCTCCCCAATCAGTCTTCCCATCTTCTGAAACTCCCGCTTGGTTGCTTGCAGTAGATGTTTCATCGTCACACACTGGCTGTTTTCTGCGGCGAGGAAGGCAGCCGCCAGGGCGATGTTGCGAATATTACCTCCTGCCAGCTTGAATTGCCGCGCCATGCCTTCGAGATCCACATCGGCTGCCAGGGGTGTCTGTTTGGGCCAGATGCGCCGCCAGATTTGCAGGCGGTAGTCCGCTTCAGGAAAGGGAAACTCGACAATGAAACGGATGCGCCGAGTGAAGGCTTCATCTAGATTCTGCCGCAAATTGGTGGTTAGGAGCGTCACCCCTTCGTATTCCTCCATTTTCTGCAACAGATAGGCAATTTCAAGATTAGCGTAGCGATCGTGGGCATCCTTAACCTCGGAGCGCTTGCCAAAGAGGGCATCTGCTTCGTCAAATAGGAGGATGGCATTGGCACTCTGAGCGGCGGTAAAAATCCTCTCTAGGTTCTTTTCCGTCTCGCCAATGTACTTACTGACCACTTGGGAGAGATCAATCTTATAGAGGTCAAGGTGCAACTCCTTGGCGATGACCTCGGCCGCCATTGTTTTACCCGTACCAGGTGAGCCAGAGAAGAGGGCATTTAGTCCTTTGCCGAGGGAGAGTTTCTCCTCGAAACCCCACTGACCACAAACGAGGTGGTGGTGTTTGACCTGATGGCAAATTTCTTGGAGTTGAGTTAGCCCCTCGGATGGGAGGATCAGATCGTTCCAGGTGGAGCGAGGGGAAATCTTGCGGGCTAGGGAAGTCAAAGCCTGACCTGAGTGGGTACGAGCAGCAGCAAATAGGTCTTCTAGGGTTAAGGAAGGAGGGGACTCCTGGGATGTCTGGGCTGCCTGCCAGCGGGCTTGCTGCTGGGCTGAGGCGACTGCATCACCAATTTGTTCAGGAGTCAGGCGGAAAAGGTCAGCGAGGGTGTCTAGATCCTTGGCCTCGGGGAGTAAGATGCCAGACTGGGAGAGATAGGCTTGCCAGTTGTCCCGACGTTGGGCAAAGTCGGGTAGGGGAAAGGAGACCGGAAGAATGGTGCGGGTGGAGCCAGGAATTTCTGACAGGCTTGGTGCTACTCCTTCTAAGATGGCGATGCTGGCAAATCGGGCGATCGCCTGCAATAGGCGCTGATAGTTGCTTATCTGCTCTTGGGAACCTAGTGCGTCGATTCCCTCAAGATACAGCACCCCATCTTGAAACTGGGCTTCTCGCAAGAGCAGCGGCAAGATTGACTCTAGCTCGGTTTTTGCGGCGATCGCTGTGGCGATGTCTGCTACTAACAGCCTCATGTCCAACTTGAGGGCGATCGCTTCTGCTGCTTGGCGCTTTCCCACTCCCTGGGGACCGTGAAAGTGAAGGTGTAAAGGCTGATTGGCTTCCCTCGCCTGGAGTGCTAAGGCGAGCAAAGCTTGCTGGATTTTGGTATCTAACGACAGTGACTCTGATTCTGGAATCGGCTTAACTATCTGGCAGAATGTGGCCAATCGGGAGTCGAGTCCCTCCTGTCCTAGCAGGTAGCGGATTAGTTGCTCATCAGGCTTGAGGTAGGAAGCAAGTAAGGGAGGCTGCACCTGATGGGGGTCCGCCAACAGATGGAGCAGTCGATGGCGGATTAGGGGCGCATCTGGCGCAACCCTAGACCTTTGCCAAAGCTTGCTTGAGGCTGAAGGACACAACAGGTTGAGGGCGAGATCTACTGTGGGTCGCCTACGAGTTACGTCGTCCTGGAGGTAGGCGTAAAGCCTTTCGTAGCGCAGGTCGAGTTCGGGAGCGAGGGCAATCACGATTAGCGCGAGGTCGAAGTCAGACAGGTCAAAGGTTTGTTTGAGCCAGGCCAGGCGCGATGCTTTAACTGCTAACTCAGAAAAGGATGGTTCTCCGGCTTCTCCTTCCAGTTTCAGGAGGGGGGTTCCTGGCTCACGTACTAACAATCGCTCTACATCTTCGTGACTGATATACAGACCTTGATAGGCTTCAGTTGCTGGGTCTTTGGCATAGGTTGCTTGAGCGGCAACTATGGCTTTTTCTAACAGTTTGTCTAACCACTGCAAAGCTGGTAACAGATTTTCCGACCAGGCTTTACTAGCCTCGATAACCATAATAAACACCACAGAGACACAGAGGACACAGAGTTTTTTTGTTGTGGTCAATCATCTTTAATGTCGGCTATTTCAACAATGTCAAGATTTTCTTCTTCCTCGGTTTTAGCAAGTAATTCTTCTAATACTTGAATAGCGCCACTGATGCGCATCATGGTAGTTCTTAGATTAGACTCTTGTGTTTCTAGATCAGCTAACATTTTTTGACCGGACTCATATTCGGCTTTGAGTTGTTCGATGCGTTCTTTGATTTGTTCTTTCATAGGAATAAATCGTGGGAAAAGTTAGTTTTTAAACTAGGGTTTCTAGATCGTACCACAAAAATTGTAAATTAAGAACAAATCCGGGTAAAATATCTTCTCCTGATAAAGTAGCAGGCTTCTTTAATACTTCTACGGGTTGATCAGCGCGATAAATTTCGACAAGTTTATTTTTGGTATCAATTAACCAGCCTAAGCGCATTTTGTTGGCTAGGTATTCCTGCATTTTCTCCCGTAAGGGTTTCATCTTGTCTGTTTTAGAGCGCAATTCTAAGACAAAATCAGGACATAATGGGGGAAAGGTATCTTGTTGTTCGCGGGTTAGACAATTCCATCGTTCTCGACTAACCCAAGCGACATCAGGAGAACGGTTTGCGCCATTGGGAAGGCTAAATGCTGTGGAGGAATCAAAAACCTCTCCTAATTGGGTTTGTTCGTTCCAAATGACAAAACGACTGGCGAGTTTAACGTTGTATTTCCCTGTGCTTCCTCCAGTAGGTGACATCATGATTAATTCGCCGGTATTACTGCGTTCAAGGCGGAGTTCTCGGTTGGCTATTGCTAGTTTTTTAAACTGTTGTTGGCTGATTTTGCAATGGTTGGGCAGATTAATTATCGCTGGTTTCATAAATCATCTACTCTCCTGGCTCTTTATTGATGATAGCATAGTATAAGATGCCTAAAATTTTGTTGATGTCTTTGATGTAATACTCACTCAAATCAATCTCAACGGTTTTATCTACAAGTCTTAAAAATCTCCAGATAGTTCCAGTCGTCACTACTCCGTAAATAGCAGGAAGTTCATTACCTTCTCTTTGATTGAAGATTTGAGCGGCGATCATTTCAGCAATGCACTGACCAAATCCTGAGTTTAAGTTTTCATTTTTCGCTTCGACAATTGTAACAATCGGCTGACGAATAAATAACTGTTCTGGATTTTTACTGATAATAAAGTCGCAAATACCGTTCAAGCCTTGGCTGAAATCTACAGTAAAATCAACTCCAGAAAATAGACTGATTTGGTGTTTTAATTGCCTTCGCAACTCTAATAAAACGGGAACAACAATCATTTCAGAACGAGCTTTTTCGGTGTTGATAGCTACTGCTAAATCGACTGTTTCCTGGAGAGTTGTTATTAAATGTTCACTACACTCTAGTTCCGGAATGGTATCAAATAATTCAGAGTTTTCCTGAATGGTTAAATTGAAAATCTTTACTAATTCATCTAATTTGAAATTGCTATAAGCCATTTACGCTCACCTCCTTTTATTGTTTCATTAAAATTCTACACAATAATAAACACCACACCAGACACAGAGGACACAGAGAACACAGAGGACACAGAGTTTTTTTGTTGCTGTATTATATTATAATGATGAACAGCTTAGGCGACTCCATAGCCTGTATAAGGGCGCTTATAGCTTGGATGCAAACCCAAGACAATATCTTCCTTGGATACACCCATTTCTACTAATTCTTTGGCAATATCTGTCTCAGTCATATTCCGCTGAATCCAAATTTTTCCCTCCTTTATATCTAAATGTATGAAACAATTATAAACTCTTTTCAGCCCCTGCCAGCCTATATCTAGTAACTGATAGTGGTCATTTTCTCTATCAAAAATTAATTGACATTCAATATCTGGATTGTCGGCTTCTTTTGCTGCTTTTTCAGTGAGTATATTACGGATACATTGACGGTAATAATCTATTCTTTCCATACAAGAATTATCTCCTTTTCTGGTTCGTAAACTATCAGCTTGACTTGATATATTTTTAATGCTTCTTGAACAAACCGTTCTTGAAAAAAAGAGTCAAAAGTATCAAGTGGCACTGCTAGATATAGCATCCTATCCGATTCACTCATTTGTAGGGCAAGTCGATAGTTTAAAAACTGCCCCAATGCGACATGAAAATCAGTCAGCACTGAGTTATTAAGAAAACTTTTGACTTCAACAGCAATTTTGCGCTCTTCTTTCTGAGCGGCCAATATCTTTTCTGCTGCTAGATCGATCTCAAATCTCACTCCCTCAATCTTAATTTTCAATGGATCTGCTGTAATTACCCACTGCTCTTTTAGGAGTGCCTGTTTCACAGCCTGATGGAATAAGTCTTTGGCGGCCATTACTTCTTTTCTAACTCTGTCTGCTCATTACAAATCACAAGTAGGGATTTTTTCTTCTAAAGATTTGACTTTTTCTGCCAATTCTAAGATTGTTTTTTGTTGCTCTTGCAAGACTTTTGTTAATACGCCAACAATGTCCATAATGCTCACTCCTTTTCGATCAGAAGTTGCCAACAATTCCGGTACATCTTCAGCGATAAATCCGATATTTTGATGTTGGTCACTATCGGTTTTGTAATTGAACTTAACGGGATTGAGTCCTGCTAAGATTTGAGCTGCTTCCTGGAGGCAAAGCAGGCCAATATTTTCTTTTAGTTCTTTGGAAGAACTTTGAGCGAACTGTCCAAAAACTTGACCATCACCTCGAACATAAAAGGGGGTACTCGGTCCAGCGCCAATATCTCTGACTCGGAAAAAATAACTATTGACAGCATTTTCCATAGTCCCAAAAGTTCCTACATCTATACTCATCGCGCCAACTGGTGTACCGCCGCCACCGCTAGATAGGCAAATCTCTTGAGCAACTAGGGAAAGTCTGCCATTGGCATCATTGATGATTCGAGTATTGAAATCTTGGGTCAGTCCAGCAAAATGGAAGTCGATGTAGGGTGTGCCACCACCTGGTGTAGAGGGATCTCCACCAAGCTCAATACTACCTCCTTGATCGGCCTGCAATCTACTACTATTCCCCCAGTTAATCTCTCCTTGTACTGATAAATCGCCGTTGATACTTTGCGTCCCCGTAAAGGTATTTTCTCCTCTTGTTGCTACTAAGCTGGGAATCCGGTCAACACTTAAGATTCCTGACGTATCTCCGGCTTTTTTAACTACTGAGTCGAGGTTTTTGACCACTCCCGTTAAGCTTGAACCATCTCCGAGAAATGAGGTGGCTTTAACATTGCCATTGACTTCTAATCTTTCTTGGGGGTTATCAATGCCAAGTCCAGTCTTTCCAGTGACATAGAGATCATCATCAATTTTCCAAGTCATAATTCTACTCCTGTGGTATTAGGTTTTTTCTAGAATTGGTACATCAATCAAATAAAATCCTGAGCGGACTGTCTGCTGCTAATACATACAAATTACCTGTTGATTCCTTGGGTTAATGTACTGCAAGATGTAAATTCTTAACTAGCTGAAACAGTCCAATACAATAAAAGCAAGGCTTTTGAGATTTTGGTCTGACATTTTAAAATCACCTCCTTATGTTTGATGAATTTTTTGGAATTGAGACTCTAAAGCTTTGATTTTTCTGTCAGAATTTTTGCAATTTGTTCTTGCAGAATTTTTATTTGCTCTTGCAGAATCTTGATTTCTTGATCATACTTACTTTTCATCTCTTTAATAGCCGCGATAGCTATTACGCCAAAAGAATCATAAGATAACCCTTTCAGATTATCTCCATTTCTATTGACTGAGCTAACCAGTTCAGGAAAAATCTGCTGTACCTCCTGTGCTATAAAGCCAATATTACTTAGATTGCTATCTTTCCAGGTAAAGTGAACAGGATTAAGCTGAATCACCTTATCTAGTATATTATTCATGCTCGATATATCTTTCTTTAGCGATATATCTGAATTATGCTTCCATGTACCATCTGTCCCCATCCATTGTCCTATAGTATTTTGATGGTAAAAATGAATATTTCCTTGACCTTCATAAGCAATATTGAAATATCGTGAACTGCCAAATTCATCTAAACGAATTCCCGAATTATTTGCTGTCTGCTTAATATGCAGCGTAGCCATTGGATTTGTCCCAATACCAACATTTCCTCCTGGTGCAATAGTTAACCGATAGTCAGCAATACCAGTCTCGACAAAATTGAGAGCATTATTGGGAGCAATGTTAATATGCCACTGCCCACGACCGGGCGAACCATCAGTTTTGCTAAGGTAGAGATGTCCGCCAAAACTAGACTGTGTTCCTTGGTTAACGTATCTCCGGCTTTTTTAACTACTGAGTCGAGGTTTTTGACCACTCCCGTTAAGCTTGAACCATCTCCGAGAAATGAGGTGGCTTTAACATTGCCATTGACTTCTAATCTTTCGGTAGGAGCGACGGTGGTGGCAATACCGACGTTGCCAGTAACGGTAAGATTATTTTGGATTGTCAGAGGACCTGCCATAATATCCCCAACTTTTTTAACTACTGAGTCGAGGTTTTTGACCACTCCCGTTAAGCTTGAACCATCTCCGAGAAAGAAGTTAGCTTTAACATTGCCATTGACTTCTAATCTTTCAGTAGGAGCGACGGTGGTGGCAATACCGACGTTGCCAGTAACGGTAAGATTATTTTGCACCGTCAGCGCCCCGGTTATCGTATCTCCGGCTTTTTTAACCACTCCCGTTAAGTTTGAGCCATCTCCTTGAAAGGAGAGTGCTTGTACGATGCCACTGGCCTGTAAATCTGTGGTCTTAATTTTGCCATCGACTTCTAATCTTTCTTGGGGGTTATCAATGCCAAGTCCAGTCTTTCCAGTGACATAGAGATCATCATCAATTTGCCAAGCCATAATTCTGCTCCTGTGGTATTAGAGTTTTTCTACAATTGGTACATCAATCAGATAAAATCCTGAGCGGACTGTCTGCAAGGTAATCACAACAGGATTGCCTTGTTCATCCGTCTCGAATTGTTGTCCTGGAATGTTGTCCCCAACTGCTGCTTGGGGAGGTTGAGGGGGTGGGAGTTGCATAGCTTCCCCTGCTACTTGGGGAGGTTGAGGGATGGCCGGTTGCATGGCTTCCCCTGCTGCTGGCAAAGGTTGAGGTATGGGTACTTTTGTTTGATACTGCTGCTTCAGCTTGGGTTTGGGATAACTCTCGTACAGAGCTTTCAGGGATGCTAAATCAAGCCTTGTACAATTTGCCTCTCCTGTGATTTTCTTTAAATCAGTTTCGGATGCGTCAACGCGAACAATCCCCTCTTCTGCTCCCTCCTTAACAATAACAAAGCCATAGTTAAGATCGCGCAAGACTTCAGGCACAAGAATTTCCGCTGTGCCGCCACTTTTAGGCTGTACAGATAACGGAACTTGAAAGAATGCTACAGGCATAATTCCCTCCTATTGAATATTCACAAATACAGCAATATAACCTGTTCCTTGTTCCAGAGGTTCTAAGGCTTTGCCAATAATGCTGCCAAGTTTAGGATCGGTGGCCTTCTTGGCGTGGCCAGGATTGTTAGAGGAGGTGAGTAAGTCACCCACTTCAATCGGGGCTTCTGTAGCATCCACCTTACAGTGAGCATAAGCACCTAAAATCACCACATACAAATCGCCCCCATCTTCGATAAACGTGGGATCGTCGGCTCCGATGCGGGTGTCAGGAACCTCGGGACCAGGGATGGCTTCGCTATCGACAATGCCGATGACTTTGTTGTCATTTTCCTGATCGGCGAGGGTGACTTCGGGAATGGGAACGTTGTTGTTTTCCCCCTGAAAGCGGGCGATGGGTGTCCCTTTCAGTTTGACCACATCCCCTGTTCGCAAGCGCTGTCCGCTGCGATTAATAAACCGATCTGTGATGTGTCCGGATGACACGCCCCCTGTAATAATCGCTTTCCCGGCAACGTATAAGGGAACACCATTGTTAGCAGTGGCATAAACCCCGTAAACTTGGGAACCTGCCTGAGAACTATAGGCAGATGCAAAAACTCCGTAAGTTTGCGCTCTTTCCTGGCTGGCATAAGCGCTGCCAAAAACTCCGTAACTAATGGCATATTGCTCTGTAGAAGTAGCAGAAGCGCTGCCAAAAACTCCGTAACTAATGGCATATTGCTCTGTAGAAGTAGCAGAAGCGCTGCCCTGCACTCCGAAACTCTGAGCATATGAAAGTTTACCAGTGGTAGAAGCATTGGCAGAGGCACTTACTCCGCAACTCTGGGCGTTGGTATAGTAATAGTTATTATCTATCTGAGAACCGGAAGCAGTGCTAGAAGCATTAGCAGAGCTAGAGATTCCGTAACTATAGACGCTCGAGTATTCGGAAGCAGTAGTAGAAGCATTAGCACTGTTAGAGATCCCAAAACTTTGGGCATAAGAGAAATTAGAAGTAGTGCCTACCGCGGCAGTCGATGCGTTGGCACTGTTCTGAATCCCGTAAGCGTTGGGGAATGACTGATCGGAAGAAGCGAAAGAATCGGTATAGAGACACCTTTGAAAGCCTTCTCCTTGAACTTGCAGGGGAGACAATTTGTAAGCATTAACTGCCCCATTCGCCAGTTCATTTGTTCCTACCGTTCCATCAACAATTTTGGTAGCATTGACGGAATTATCGGCTAATTTATCAAGAGTAACAGAACCATTAGCTAATTCCGCCGTTCCTACCGTTCCATCAACAATTTTGGCAGCATTAACAGAATTATCAGCTAATTTATCAAGAGTAACAGAACCATTAGCTAATTCCGCCGTTCCTACCGTTCCATCAACAATTTTGGCAGCATTGACGGAATTATCAGCTAATTTATCAAGAGTAACAGAACCATTAGCTAATTCCGCCGTTCCTACCGTTCCATCAACAATTTTGGTAGCATTGACGGAATTGTCGGCTAATTTATCAAGAGTAACAGAACCATTAGCTAATTCCGCCGTTCCTACCGTTCCATCAACAATTTTGGTAGCATTGACGGAATTGTCGGCTAATTTGTCAACAGTAACTGCTCCATTAGCCAGTTCATTAGTGCCGACTGAACCATCAATGATTTTGGCAGCATTAACCGAATTATCTGCTAATTTCTCAACGGTAACTGCTCCATTAGCCAGTTCA
>VYKO01000250.1_pt1 | contig 13227 bp, 9 predicted proteins | sample 5114561 | NCBI WGS metagenome assembly VYKO01 (sample SAMN12291811, study PRJNA351875) | freshwater metagenome | isolation source: freshwater lake | place: USA: Michigan, Baseline Lake | collected 2011-08-08 | reverse complement strand
CAATAGGCTTTTTCCATGTCTCACATTTTAGCATATATTTCGTAAATGTGTTAATATTTAACAGTAAAGCCGTCGTAGAACGACGGGGTTTCAGACCCAAATTTTCGATGAAGTACGCTCTGGTTCACGAGTGGTTAACCCCAAAAGCGACGGGGGGATCAGAATTAGTGGTTAGGGAGATTTTACAATGTCTAGAGGCGGATTTATACGCTTTAATCGATTTTGAGTCCACCAATCCCGATAGTTATCTCTATGGTCGCTCGATCGGGACAACTTTTCTGCAAAATTTCCCGAAAGCGAGAAATGGCGTACAAAAATACTTACCTTTTCTTCCCCTAGCGATCGAGCAGTTAAATTTAGAGGATTATGATGTAATTTTATCCTCCTCCCATTGTGTGGCTAAAGGGGTTTTAATTCGACCGGATCAGGTGCACATTTGTTATTGTCACACTCCGATGCGTTATGCTTGGGATTTAACTTTTGACTATCTAGCTAATAGTAAGTTAGGACGGGGATTACCCGGTATTTTCACCCGTTATCTCTTGCATGGGTTGCGTCAGTGGGATGTGATTTCTGCTAATCGTGTGGACTATTTTCTGGCTAATTCCCACCACACCGCTAGACGAATTTGGCGCTGTTATCGACGGGAGGCAAAAGTCATTTATCCTCCCGTACAAATCGAGCGTTTTCCCTACCAAGAGAAAAAAGAAGATTTTTATTTAGTAGTCTCTCGTTTGGTTAGTTATAAAAAAGTCCCTTTAATTGTGGAAGCGTTTAATCAATTGGGATTACCCCTAGTGGTTATTGGAGATGGTCCACAAATGTCTTTAATCCGACAGTTAGCGAGGAATAATATTCAGATTTTAGGTTCCGTGTCCGATCGAATAGTAGCAGAATATATGTCGAAAGCAAAAGCGTTTATTTATGCTGCTTGTGAGGATTTTGGTATTGCTTTAGTGGAAGCGCAAGCTTGTGGTACTCCCGTGATTGCATTTGCTGCCGGAGGTGCTTTAGAAACCGTGCGAGAGCTGCGGGAAAATTCTCCCCAGGGAACAGGATTACTTTTTGGGGAACAAAATCCCCAATCCTTGCTGGAAGCGGTTAAATATTTTGTTGATCACGGTGATAAAATTGATCCAGAAAATTGTCGGCAACAGGCTAATAGATTTACTCCAGAGGTTTTTAGAAATGCTTACAGTTTGTTTATACAGGAACATTCCCAACTGGAAAGATTTTTTTGAAAAATAACTAATCTCTTTTTCCCGTTATCTTCTGAGAAAGCTTGCGTAATCCAGTTTTGAAAGGTAGACGAAAATAAGCCCTTTCTTTGGTATAGATATGGTAATTAGTCAAAAGTCTTTCTGATAAAATATCCAGTCCTGAATCTAGGTAACGGCTATTTTTAAACAGAACGTTACTAGCATAGAAACAAATAAATTTAAACTCAGGAATCAAAGATTGAATTGTTCTGAGATTAATCTGATTCTCGTACAACTCTCGATCGGAATACTCCGTATAAAAATATCTGGTTTTAGCTAAAGTTTCTAAACCACCTCTAATTAACTGTTCTTCGGCTCCCTGCACATCTGCCCAAATAAAATCAACTTCTGTGATATTATTTTCTTCTGCCCAAGTATCCAAGCGCATAGTTTTAACAGTGGTAGAACTATTAAAAGAGATTTTAGGATAAGCTTTCAAATGTTCCTGCGGTTTTTTCAGAGAAGAAGAAGCATCGTGTTTGAGTTTATCACCTACTTGCACACCACTTTGATAAAATACCGCCTCACCATCTTGATCGGATAGAGCCAATTCGTACAATTGAGAGCGAGGATCGTTGACTAGATTTCTGTGTTGTGGAATCACGCGCGGATCGGGTTCAAAACTATAAATTTTGATTCTGGGAAATTCCTTGAGAAATTCAAGAGTGTCAGTCCCCTTGTGGGCACCTATTTCTAAGATAATCGGATTATCTTTTTTCAGCAATTGTTTGATTAGCTTTTTATCCATAAACGGTAGTTATTCAAAAGGATTGTCAATACTTTAACCTAAAGTTTCCTTGAAGTCAAGTATTTGCAGAAAATTTTTTTTAAGCAGACTTAAGAATTATAGTAGAATAAATATAACTGGTGATGACAGAAAAGCGAGGATTATAGCCGTGCCTTGGAATCGAGTTAATCAATGGGTAGAAAGACGCTCTTTAGTGGCATTAGAATCAGCTTATCAGAGAGCGCTGAAAATTAAAGCGATCGAAGATAAACATTTTGGGGGACAAAAAATTTCCCCGGCTGCCGTGGGAGGAAAAAGTGTTTATGATTACTTTCAAAGTACCCTAGAACGAGAATTATTACAGATACGTCTCGATTTAACTCAAGTGCGTCTGGGTAATTTTCTTAACCCGCAAACTAACCCAGAAAATAATAACATCCTAGAGACTTTAAAGGCGATCGAGGATATTATTGGTAAATATCGCCTAGATTTAGAGGAATTGCTGCCCCCATTACCCACAAATCAAACTCCAAATCTGCCTAAAGCGAATCTCACTGGTGATACCCCTAGCGATAAAACTAACCAGACAATTTCTCCTGCAACCAGTAATAAATTTTTTAACTTCCGGCAAGAATTAACCCCAGAATACGAACAAACCGTTATTAAACAACTCCGTACCCTGCGACAACAACAACGTATTGCTATTCGTTTTATCCTGATTATTATTTTAGTTCCTCTCTCGGTGCAGGTTATTAGTAGAAACTTTATTTTTAGCCCTGTTTTAAACTATTTTGGTGTGGATAGAGCGAAAATATCAGAAGTTTATATTTCTCAGGAAATTGGCGAAAAATATCTCAGGGAATTTGCTAGACTTCAAGAAATTGAAGAAATCAAGCACGTTTTAGGAGTAGCAAAAGCAGGGCATGAATCAGAAGAAAATTTTCGGGAACAGGTGCAGGAATTATTTAAAGAAGCGGGTTATGAAAGTCAAGATGGTTGGAAAAACTTACTCTCCGATACTACCGGATTAATAGCCTTTATTGCAATCTTAATTTTTGGTCGTCAACAATTGGCAATTACGCGAGCCTATGTTAGTCGTTATTTTCTCAGCTTAAATGATATCACCAAAGCCTTTATCTTTATTCTCTTTACCGATATATTTGTCGGGTTTCACTCGGCGGAGGGGTGGACGGTAATCTTAGAAACTTTGTTCCGGCACTTTGGTTGGCGGGAAAATATTACATTTATTAGCTTGTTTGTGGCCACGGTTCCCGTTATCCTAGATACCATCTTTAAACTGTTAATATTTAACTATCTGACTCGCAAATCTCCCACCGCGGCGACTATCCTAGAAAAGATGAACCAGTAACGCCCTATGATCCTTAGTATTGCCGATACCTTCATTAAAAGACCCGTTCTGACCACAGTTTGCTCGATTTTAATCGTTTTGCTCGGAGCGATCGCTATTCCCTTTTTACCCCTAGAAAAACTGCCCCAGTTGGCATTTATTCAGGTAGCGGTAAATGCCAACTATTTGGGAACCGACGCCAAAACCGTACAGGATAACGTTACCACGGTACTCGATCGGCAGATTAACGGGACAGAACAGATTGTTTATATGCAGTCCCAGAGTACCAACACCGGACAAAGTACGGTGAATGTCTTTTTCCCAGTGGAAATGGATCGTAACATTGCCCAAGTCTTGGTACAAAACCGTGTCAGTACCGCCGCCGCTAGTTTACCGGAAGAAGTGAACCGGCAGGGGGTGACAACCAATACCCAATCCCCCAGCGTTACCCTTGCCTACGGGATTTCCGCCAAACCGGACGAAAAGGGCAATTATCCCTACGATACGGTCTTTTTAAGTAACTTTGTCGATCGGGTCATCGATGCGGAGATTCGCCGGATCGAGGGAGTTGGTAGTACAACAATCATCGGGGAAAGGGAATACGCCCTGCGTTTTTGGCTTAATCCTGATGCTTTAGCCGCTAGGGGGCTATCGGCGGTCGAAGTAGTACAGGCAATCCGAGAACAGAATATTCAGGTGGGTGCAGGGACAATTGGCGGTGATCCCAGTCCCGAGGATCAGCAATTCCAGATCGCCATTCGCGCCGTTGGTAGGGTTGCCACCGGGGAGGAAGCGGAAAATATCGTCGTCAAAGTCGGGGAAAATGGCGATTTAATCCGAATTAAAGACGTAGGACGCGCAGAAATCGGAGCCGAAAGCTACAGTACCGCCGCCTATTTCGACAAATCCCCCGCCGTTGTCTATATCGTCTATCAGTTACCCGGTTCCAACGCTTGGAATACTGCCAAACTGGTAAAAGAAAAAATGGCGGAACTAGAACCAAGTTTCCCTCCGGGGTTAAATATCGCCATTACCCTCGATAATACCGCCTTTGTCGCCGCTTCCCTGGAAGAAGCCTTTAGCACTCTGGTTGAGGCGATTTTACTGGTTATTCTAGTCATTTTTATCTTCCTTCAGGATTGGCGCACCACGATCATTCCGGCGATCGCTATTCCCGTATCTTTGATCGGAACCATGGCCGTCGCCCTGGCTTTAGGCTATTCTCTCAATAACCTCTCCTTGTTTGCCGTCATTCTGGCCACCGGTTTAGTGGTGGACGACGGCATCGTGATCGTAGAAGCGGTATCGGAAAAATTACGGCAGGGAATGCGGCCATTTCAAGCTGCCCTTGATGCCATGGGCGAGTTAACCTCGGCGGTGATTGCTAGTTCTCTCGTACTACTAGCGGTGTTTATTCCCGTCACCTTCTTCCCCGGTACGGTGGGGATTGTTTATCGACAATTTGCCGTCATCATCTCCGCTTCAATTATCATCTCCACCTTTAACGCCCTCAGTTTTTCCCCCACCATGTCGGCGATTATCATGAAAGCGCCCCAACGTACCCGCGGACCCTTGGGACTGTTTTTCCAGGGCTTTAATCGGGGTTTCAACGCAGTTAAAGAGGGCTATCGAAGCTCGATCGAATTCCTGATCCGCATCCGGTTTCTGGTGTTACCCTTCTTTATTGCCGCCCTCTTTCTCACAGCTTGGAGTTATAGCACCACTCCCCAGGGTTTTATCCCCGAAGAAGACCAAGGTTATGCCTTTATCCTCGTGCAAGCACCCCCCGGGGTTTCCTTGCGCTACACCGACCGGGTTATCCGTCAGATTAACGAAGAAATTCTCGACGGTATCGAAGAAATCGATCACTTTGTCGGGATGGCGGGCTTTAGTTTTGCCGGAACTGGCAGTAACCAAGGACTATTTTTTGTCAAGTTAAAAGAATGGTCGGAACGGCCTGGCGAAGATAAGTCGGTTTTCGGGATTCTTAGGAAAATTAACCAACAATTAGCCACTAAAGTCCCAGATGCTCGCGCTTTCGCCGTTAATGCGCCCCCCGTGGATGGATTAAGTTCTACCGGCGGTTTCGAGTTATTTATCCAAAACCGCGCTTCTTTCCCCATGGACGCTTTGATTGCCAACGCTAATAAAGTCATGGCCGAGGCCCGAACAAGACCGGAATTATCGGGAATTTTCACCCAATTTACCACCGACACGCCGATGCTGGAACTTTCCATCAATCGCAACCAGCTACAGGCGCAAAACGTCGATATGCAGGCCGTTTTCGCTACCCTGCAAACCTATCTCGGTTCCAACTTCGTCAACCAATTCGTCTTGGGCGATCGCTTGTATAGAGTCTTTGCCCAAGCAGAAGCGGATTATCGTTCTAATCCTGAAGATATTAACCGTCTTTACGTCCGTTCCCGTACCGGGGCCAATATTCCCCTATCGGGTTTAGTTAGCGTCAAACGCTTCACCTATCCACCGATTATCACTAACTTTAACCTCTATCCCTCGATTAACGTTCAGGGTAATCCCGCCCCCGGTTTTAGTACGGGACAGGCGATCGCAGTGATGGAAGATGTTTGTCGGAAAGTCCTGCAGCCCGGTTTCGGTTACGCTTGGACGGGTACAGCTTTCCAAGAAAACACTTCCGCCGGGGCTGCCCCAGTTATCTTCGGATTAGCCTTTATCGTGGTTTTCCTCGTCCTTGCGGCCCAGTACGAAAGCTACATTGACCCGATTATCATCATGATTACCGTTCCCCTAGCGATCCTAGGTGCCATGGGGGCCTTACTGTTGCGGGCGAATTTCCTACAAGTGGGTAGTCTGTTCCCGGCGGTGAATAATAATATCTATGCTCAGGTGGCTTTGGTCATGTTGATCGGTTTAGCGGCAAAAAATGCGATTTTAATCGTGGAATTCGCTAACCAGTCCCGTACTTTGGGTTTAAGTATTCCCGATGCGGCAGCCCGGGCCTCGACGGAACGCTTAAGACCGATTCTGATGACGGCTATTTCTGGTTTAGTCGGTTTCTTGCCCTTGGTTATCGCTTCCGGCGCTGGAGCGATGAGTCGTTGGTCTCTGGGAACTGCAATTTTAGGCGGTTATCTGATTTCGACGGTGTTGAGTTTATTTCTCGTCCCGGTGTTGTATGTGCTGATCAAACAGTTCGAGGCCCGATTCCTCTCCTCGAAACCCCCGAAAAGTGGCGGTTCTGGCAATGGTAAAACTCCCTCTCTCGGTGGGGAAAGGAATACATCAGAAACCTCCATAGAAGAAGGGGTCATTTCCTCTTTGAAAATCTCTCCTCAGTCAACGAATGACTAGGGTGTTAGGAGCTTTTACTGATAACTGATAACTGATAACTGATAACTGATAACTGATAACTGATAACTGATAACTGATAACTGATAACTGATAACTGATAACTGATAACTGATAACTGATAACTAAAAATAATGAGTCTAGAATCTACTGCTAACGAAGCGATCGCTCATAATTTAGAGCAATTCCTGCTAGTTTTGACCATTTCCTTGAGTGTCGCCACTTTATCGAGAACCGTTGCCTTCCTCCGCAAAATTCCCTACACCCTGCTGTTAGTTATTGTCGGTCCGGAATTAATTCTGGAAATTTTTCTGCCTCCCCTCCTTTTTGAAGCCGCTTGGAATATTCCCTGGGCTAAATTAAAGGAATATTGGGTTACTATCGTCCTTCTTGCCGTTATAGGGGTGATTATCTCCGTTTTGGGAGTCGCCTATCCCCTACATATTTTTGCCAATTTACCCCTATCGATCGCTTTTCTGTTGGGTGCTGCCCTAGCTGCCACCGATCCCGTCTCTGTGATTGCCCTATTTAAAGAATTGGGGGCCAGTAAAAAACTGACGATCCTGATGGAAGGGGAAAGTCTCTTTAATGATGGGGTCGCTGTGGTCGCTTTCGTCCTCTTGGTAGGGATTCCCTTGGGAGTCGATACCTTTTCCGTCCCCGTCACGATCGCTCGTTTCTGCACCTTTGTGGGGATTGGGATCGGTGTCGGTTGCGTGATCGGTTTCGGCATTTCCTACCTTACCCAACGCTTCGATCTGCCTTTTGTGGAACAGTCCCTGACTCTAGTTTCTGCTTACGGAACCTATCTTGTCACGGAAAAATTAGGCGGATCCGGTGTGATTGGGGTGGTAATTGTCGGGATTATTCTCGGTAATCTCGGTTCGCGCATTGGTATGAGTCCCCGTACGCGCTTGGTAGTTAGCGAATTTTGGGAATTTATCGCCTTTTTTGTCAATTCTATCATCTTTTTACTGATTGGCGATCAAACCCGTTTTGAGAGTCTCGGCAGTCATTTAACCGGGATTTTAATAGCGATCGCCGCTATGGTGGTTTCCCGTCTGTTCTCAATTTTTGGACTAGGGGGAATTAGTAACCTAATTACGGGCAATCAGATCAGTTTTAAGGAAAGAACGGTGTTATGGTGGGGAGGATTGCGCGGTTCGGTTTCGATCGCCCTAGCGTTAAGTGTTCCTACTACTATCCCCTACCGTCAAGAAATTATTGACGTGGTTTTTGGGGTGGTTTTATTTACTTTATTGGTGCAAGGATTATCTATACAATGGCTGTTAAATTTCCTCGATCTTATTGGTGATCAACCGATTCGCACCGAATATTCGGCCTTAATTGCTCGTCAAATTGCTTTAACTAGGGTTGCCAATTATCTGCAACAACCAGAACGTTTTCCCGATATCGATCCCGAATTTTATCGCTACAAAAAAACTCTGGTGGAAGGACAATTAAAGTCCTTAGGCGATCAGTTGCAAAAATTACTACAGGAACACCCACAATTAAAAGATGTGGTAGCCGAACAATTTCAAGATACTTTACTCGATATCGAAGCTAATACCTACGCAGAATTAATTAGAGCCGGTCGTTTAAATGAAAATCTCGTTCCCCTTTTAGTCGAGGTAGAAGCAGAAAAAGAGATGGTTTAATCATCAAGTCATGGAAAATCAAAGAATTTTTGCTAAAAATTGCTGAGTTCGATCGGATTGGGGATGATTAAAAAATTCTGCTGGGGGGGCAATTTCCAAAATTAAACCCTGATCCATAAATACCACTCGATCGGCCACTTCTCGCGCAAATCCTACCTCGTGGGTGACACAAACCATGGTCATCCCCGATTTAGCTAAACTTTGCATCGTTTCCAAGACTTCTCGCACCATTTCTGGGTCTAAAGCTGAGGTCGGTTCATCGAATAACATCACCTTCGGCTGCATGGCCAAAGCGCGCACGATTGCCACCCGCTGCTGTTGTCCCCCCGATAACTGAGGGGGATATTTAAGCGCTTGTTCAAGAATACCGACTTTTTCGAGGAGTTTTGTCGCTATTTCCTCCGCTTGCGCTTTTTTCCAACCGCGCACCCATATCGGTCCAAGGGTGACATTATCTAATACCGTCAGATGGGGAAAGAGGTTAAATTGTTGAAAAACCATCCCGACTTCCTGACGGATTGCCTCGATATTTTTCAGGTTGTGGGACACAGTTATTCCGTCAATAATAATGCGGCCTTTTTGATAGGATTCTAACCCGTTAAAAGTGCGAATAAAGGTGGATTTTCCTGAACCTGACGGCCCCATAATCACGACAACTTCCTGTTTATTAACGGTGAGATTGACTCCCCGCAAAGCATGAAAGCGGTTATCGTACCATTTTTCCACAGCTTCGGCAATTATAATCGGTTCACTGTTGTGAGAGTCCATATTTTTGAGAGTTTATTGATTATCTGTATCGGGAAACCACTGTTTCTCAAGAATTTGTGTCAGAGAGTAGGGACAAATTATCGGTAAATTTTTTAATCCTGTCTTTTTTTCGGCAATTAAGCGAGCGTTTTCATAGATATTCCCTAACTCTAGTTCTAGAAATTTACTTAAATTGGTGGTGAGCTTATCTTCTAATTGTACTCGAAAAGTGATAATCTCTGCCGCCCAATGATTACTATTTCTTGCTCTTTCTGTTGTCCAAAATTGATAGAGTAACAGATGGATTATTATTGGTAAACTTAAACTTTTAACAGCAGTTTTTTCGCTTCGTCCCAAAGCTGCCAACTCCTCGATTAAATGTTCGTAATCTACCCGATCGAACTGACGATTTTTTAATAACTCGATCGTCTCACTTAACCAGCGATCATATTCTTTTTCATAAAGCTGTTCTAAAGCAAGCATTGTCTTTGATCAAATGGAGAAATTCTTGAAAATAACCTTTTACTAAGTATGATAGCATAAAAAGACTGTATGGCGGTTGATTAGTGTAAATATTTTTTATTTAGTTTTAAACGGAGATATTTCCGCATAATTAACTGATTTTATCGAATTTATTCATATTTACACCGAATAAACACCTGAATTGATTGAGGCAATAATCCTGACTTTACCCGAAGAAGTTGATTAAATTAAAACTTCAATACATTTGAGTAGATGACTTAGTTTTTTGTCACCCTTTTCAGCTAAACTAAGTTTATGACTAAAAGCCTAGAAAACATTACCATTCACCAGTTTAGAGGACTGCGAGAGCTTGAGCTAAAGAATCTCGGACAGATTAACCTGCTTGTGGGAATTAATAATTCGGGAAAAACCAGCGTTCTCGAAGCGTTATCTATTTATTGTCATCCCCTAGATCTAAAAGTTTGGCTAAATACTGCTAGACAAAGAGAACAAGAGTACAGGTTTTCTCGGACTCCTTATCTAGATTCCCTACAGTGGTTATTTACCCACGATGCAATGATTGAGCAAGAACAACTTAATCACGGGGTTATATCAATCACAGGAAATGGCTCCTTTAAAGTTCAGAAAATCGAGGCAATTTATGAAGAACTCGAAGGAATTATTTTAACTGACAGTCCCGAAGACAAGCTTAATCCTAATGAGATAATTAGCGAAGAAAACGAAGATTTAATCGATAATAATGAAGATTTATGGGAAACAAGAAAAGGTATAAATTTATCGATAACAGTATTTCTGGCTCAAGAACAACTAATAAGTTTAATTAATTATCCCCAAAATCCCCTGAAAGAAAACTATCAACTTTGGGAAAATAGCCCTCTCTCTAGACTATCGGGAAAAAAAGAACCTAGCTTACTAACTTCTCTGGTTAGTCCCGCTTCTCATCGTTCTGATATTGGTCAATTTCGGTTACTTTCAGAAGTGAGATTTGCCAATTTTAAAACAGATGTTATCGATTTACTGCGTCAAATGGACAGTAATATTTCTGACTTAGAAATTCTCTTACCTCCTCATTCTTTATCTTCCAGATTTAATATTTATATTCAACATGAAAAATTGGGACTTGTCCCCGTTAGTACCTTTGGTGATGGGGTGCGTCGCTTACTTCATATCGCCCTCAAACTTGCCAGTGTTAAAGGTGGAATTTTATTCATTGATGAATTAGAATCAGCTATTCATACAGAGGCACTGCAAAGTTCTTTTAATTGGTTAGTTAAATGGTGTCAAAAAATGAATGTACAACTGTTTGCTACTACCCACAGTCTAGAAGCTGTTGATGCTCTTTTAGAAGTCACCGAACCAGAATCAGATTTAGTGCTTTATCGTCTCGAACCAAAGGAAAATTATACTAGAGTAGTTAGACATGATTGGACTCGATTAAAAAGCTTACGAGAAGACTTAGGACAGGAGGTTCGTTGGTGAGTCGAGAACATATATTGATTGGAGTGGAAGGTAATCATGATCAAGCTTTTCTTGTGAAAATTATCTGTAAACTGCTGGGGTTTTCTAAATGTGAAGAAGTCTCAAATCTAGAACCAATTTGGAAAAAATTTATTCCGAAATATCCTACTCCTAAAACTGGAAAACTTTACATCAGACTCGATATGCCATCTATTCTTTATACTGAGACTTTATCCGTAGCAATTTATGCCGGGGGTGGCAGTGAATTAATTAAAAATTTAACCAATAAACTTGCCGATATAGATTATAAAGATCAATTATCAGCTTTTGCCATTATTGCCGATGCGGATAAAGATAACCCAGCAGAAGTTGCTCGCAAATATTATCAGGGTTTTCGGGAATATTTTCCCGACTTTCCCAGGGTAGTAGCTGCTACGGGAACTATTCAAGAAAATAGACCAAGAGTCGGATTATATATACTGCCTAATAATGTTGATCAAGGTGTCTTAGATACCCTACTTTGTGATTGTGGAAAAATCGCCTATCCTGAATATATGAAGAGGGCAAAAGCATATATTCAACAATTTTCCGAGGAAGAAATTCGTCAAATTGGCTGGAAACCTTTTGATAAAGAAAAAGCCACTATTGCCGCCATTGCTAGTATTCTTAAACCGGGAAAAACCAACACCGCAACTATTTCTGATGATCGGTGGATTAGCGAGCAAACTTCAACGCAAATACCATCACTACAAAATCTCTTAACTTTTCTAAAACAACTCGTCAAAATGGAGTCAATATAATTATATTGATCTGCTGAAAACTTGGAGAGTTACCAACTAGGAAGTTACGGTTAATTAAGTGTTCAGGCAAAGGAGACAGGATCTCCGAACATTATAATAAAAGTTTTCTCTCAAGTTAAGGTCAAAAAATTCTAGCTGGGAGTTATTGAAGTGTAATTAAGCTTGACACAGTCAAATTAAGGTGTTAGCATATTGGGCATGATTTGTGCAGATGTTAAAATTTTTGTTTTGCGGTAGTCTATGAATTTAACAAATTTACCAATGTCTCTTGATGAGGTGCCTTTACCTAGTTCTTTGCCGCCAGTTGTTTTAACAGTTTTTACTCGTCCCGATCTACTCAAGGAAGTTTTAAAGGGTTTAACCCAACAGACTCTATTTCCTAGTCAGATCATTGCCTATGTGGATGGGGCAAGAAGTGAACATGATCTACCCCTGATCGATCAAACAATTGCTTTACTGCAAGAGTTCTCTAGTAAAATTCCAGTAGATATAAGGTTACGATCCCAAAATTTGGGCTGTGATCAAAATGTCATTTTGGCCTTGACAGAAGTACTATCCACTTATGAATCTGTTATTTACTTGGAAGATGATGACTTTCCCAATCCATATTTTTATGATAGGATGTGCCGTCTGCTAGAGGCATACCGTGAACATAAAAAAATCTTTTCGATTAGCGGATATGCAGCCTTTCCAGAGCAAGCATATCATTTGATCGAAGAGGATTTTGCGCTCTCTCATAGAGTTTTTTCTTGGGGATTCGGCATCTGGGCCGATCGCTGGAATGATATCGCTCTCATCCATCAGCCAAAACAATATAATCCTTTTGGAAAATTCCATAATATACCCGCCACCGTGCAAACAAAAATGACTATAATAAACCAGTTCTGGCTAGAGAGAAATGATCAAACTGACTGGGTTATTACTCTTACTCTTGCATCTTTGTATCAAAATCGGGTTCATCTCATTCCCAAAACTTCTTTAATCTATAATATTGGTTTTGGACACCCAGAATCTAAAACCTATAAAGGGAAAGAAGCATCATGGGTAAACTCTGCCTATAGTTCCTCATTCCGCCCCAATAGCTTACCTACCAGTCTTGAGTTAATTGACCTTTTAAAAAATGAGATTAGTGGGATAGAATTAGCGCATTACCTGTATCGAAAGGGGATTTCTATTAATTTAGAAGCACTATTTTACTACCTAAAAAAATATCGTGACCTTCAAAGTCGCCTAGAATTTGTGAAGCTATTTATGGCTCACTCCCCCTTTAGTTTGAAAAGAGCTCGCCGTCGCCTAGGTTTATAGTGGGAGCATCCCAATTTTGCAATAAGTATAAATGCTTAGAGACTAAAAACGTTAGCTAAGGCAAAATAAAGAGAAACAATTAAACGGTAGAATCATGAATACAGACCAAAAAGAA
>VYKO01000082.1_pt1 | contig 13630 bp, 19 predicted proteins | sample 5114561 | NCBI WGS metagenome assembly VYKO01 (sample SAMN12291811, study PRJNA351875) | freshwater metagenome | isolation source: freshwater lake | place: USA: Michigan, Baseline Lake | collected 2011-08-08 | reverse complement strand
ACTCTTTAACCAAAGAACTTCCATCTTCAGTTGAACCCGGGGATGGGGATGATGAAATCTTTCATAATACAGTGAGTTCTTTTCTTCTTCCGTGAATTCTAGGTTAATCATGTTTTCAATGAGTGCTTTGCTTCTAATTATGACTCTTAAACTATATTATTGTCTTTGAGTAAAAAATGCAAGTTATAGCCGTGCAAAGTATAGTGAGTGCCATATTGATCGATTTTATCAAGTTCGGCTTCTCCTTCCATTACTGCTTTTTTAAGAGCATTTTCTAGGATTTCTTTGTTAGCTAAGGGAATACCTAATCTTTGTTTGAAAAGCAAGGCTTTATGTTTTCCTTTTGAATGCTCAGGATTGAGGCAGTAACGTTCAAGTTTGTCTCCTATGGTTAGCTCGATTGGCGTTGGGAAGTTTCATTTTATTTGTCGGCTTCTCCTAAGTTTTCCTGAATTTTTGCGAGGAGTTCCTCTCCGTCTTTCATTAGGGGAATGCCTAGCTCTTGGGAGAATTTAAGGGCTTGTTGGCAATAGTTGAGAGCGCGATCGCAGTGATTCATTTGGTCGGAGATCGCAGTCTTGAGAATTGTCCATCATATTTGAACGTTAAGCGACAGCAAAGCCTGTATAGGGTCTAATTTCAGGGGATTTAAAGGCTAAAATAATCTGGTTTTGAGGGATTCCTGCGGCTACTAATTCATCGGCAATACCATCCTCAGTTCCGTCGTGTTGAATCCAAATTTTTTGATCAATAATATCAATATGTAATAGGGTTCCGTAGATTCGATAACCATTTTGCCAACCTGTTTCAACCAATAAATAGCGATCGCGGGTTTGATCTAGGACTAATTCGATTTGGATTTGGCGATCGGTGTCGAGGAAGTCGGCATAATCTTGGAATGTTTTTTCAATAATTTGCCGATATTGGGCAATTAAGGAAGCCATCGTACAATTACCTCCTGGTTGGGATCAAAACTAAATAACTGAATAATACCATCTTCAATTAAGGTTTGACCTGCTTCTTCTTCAAATACTGTTTTGCAGGTGTTTTCGCTAACAGCCAAAAATAGTTTATATTCGGGATAATAACGCCTTAAAAGATGGTTATAAACGACAAATTGACCAACTGCTTCTTCAAGGTCTTTCATGTCAGAGGGACGAGTAAAGCTCTTAATTTCAACGGCTATTTTTTCTGTTCCTTTTTCTGCGGCTAATAGTCTTTCTGCTCCCAAATCAACAAATAGGTTTTTGCCTCTTGCTAAACGAATCCGTAGGGGGTCATGGGTAATTGTCATTTTCCTTGATATATCTGGGTTTCAGCGATTTTGGGCTTGGTCGAAGTAAATCCCAAGCGGGGATTGGAGTTGAGGCTTTTCTCGATTTGTTTTTTGTCTAAGTCCCATTAGGGCGTGTTTTACACAGTCAGGGAAAATATCTTTAGCAGGCATTGTTTTCTGGTTCGGCGATCGCGTTATTTAGCCAGTGAGCAATAGTCTCGATTAGGTTGGGACGGATAGAGGGGAATTTTTCTGACTTGAAGCAACGTGCTAGTTGATAGGTGTTGTCCAAGAAACGGGAACGGCGATAACATCTAATGTCTCATTATTGGCAAACATTTCTAAAAGGCAGCCTGCTTCTGGTTGTTCTTCGTTCGGGGTCAAAAGTTCAACAACAGTACCTTGACACCTTTTTTAAAAATAGTGTCGGGGACATCCCTACATAGTTCAACTTGTTGAAAAAGTTGGACGGTTTGCATTATTCACAATCCTTTGTTTCCAATTCTAATAGGATGGGAATTAAGTCTTTAGCAATATCAATGACGGCATCTATTGTATCAGCTTCAGCGACAAGTCCTTGTATATCGGGACTGGTGGCGACATAGTAATCTTGTCCCTTTTCTTGAAAGCGTTCAATGGTTAGGTTAATTTGGTTTTGCATGGGGAATCAATAGGGTTTATAGAATCATTTTGTTATGACAAATCTTCTCAACTTGAAGCCAATTGAGGTGCGACAATAGTTTCGAGGGAAAAAGCATTCAGATCCGTTAAGCTTTTGGCCTGTTCCAAGGTGATTGCACAAATATTCCCCTGCTGATCAAGATCGACCAAGGTATTTTCATTGATTTCTTGAGTCTCGACAATAGGATTGTTATTGAACTCTAGGTATAGAGTATCCGTATCCTGAAAGTAGGTGATTTTCATGGCTGACTTGGGTTATCAAGAGTTTCTAATCTTCTTCTAATAGTGATTCATTTGGCGGCGATCGCGGTTTTGAGAATTGTCCATCATATTTGAACGTTAAGCGACAGCGAAGCCTGTATATTGACGTATTTTAGGTTCATGGAATCCCAAAACAATATCTTCTTTAGCAATGCCTGCGCTTAGTAATTCTTTGGTGATACCGTCTTCGGTGTTATCACATTGTACCCAAATTTTCTCGTTAATAATTTCTAAATGAATCAGACAATCATGATAACGCTGATTCTGTTGCCAACCTTCTGAAATGACGAGATATTGATCATTCTGAGGATCAAAAGCTAGACGATTTTGAATGTCCGCATTGTTATAAATAATTTGGCTATAGGGGACAAGAATCTGATGAATAATTTTGCGGTAATGGTTTAGTTTATCCATTGGGTGATTACCTCATTGTCAGGGTTAAAGATAATTAGTTTTAGTGTTTTTTCTTCAAGGAGTATTTGACCAATTTCTTGATGAAATAAGCTGTTGAAAGTGTTTTCTCGAATAGCAAGATAAAGAGTTCTATCTAAAAGTTGGCGTTTGATGATTTTTTCATAAAGAACATATTGACCCAGCGCATTTTTTAAGTCTTCGACTTCCGATGTCCCGATAAAGCTTTTAATTTCAACGGCTATTTTTTCTGTTCCTTTTTCTGCCATTAGTATCTTTTCAGCCGCTAGATCAATAAACAAGTCTTTTTTGCCAATTTTAAGACTTAAGGGATCATCGGTAACTATCCAGCCGTCTTTGATTAGGGCGTGTTTTACACAGTCATGGAAAATATCTTTGGCAGGCATTGTTTTTTATAGATAAAAACTGAAATTTTCTCAGGTTTACTTTAAGTTATTGTCTGAATCTACTAAGTTTTCCTGAATTTGCCCTAACAGTTCCTCACACTCTTTAACCAAGGGAATACCCAATTCTTGGCATAATTCAAGCGCTTGTTGGCAATGGCTGAGGGCAAGTTCAGGGCGATTGGTTTTGTGGGCGATTTCGGCGAGGGCTTTTAAACTATCAGGGATTAAATACTTATACTTAATATCTTGAGAAATTACTAAGGATGCTTGAATTTTGCTTTCTGCCTCGCTGTAGTTTTCTAGTTTTCTCAAAGCTTCTCCTATGTTGTGTAGAGAAATTGCCACCCCTTGCCGAAAGCCGATTTCTTCACTGATGTCGTGATGTTGCTGGTGATGGGCGATCGCTTTTTCATACTGCCCTAGGTCATTATAACAATTGCCTAAATTTCCGAGAGAAATTGCCACCCCTTGCCGATCGCCGATTTCTTCACTGATGTCATGATATTGCTGATGGTAGGCGATCGCTTTTTCATACTGTCCCAAGGACTTATAACAATTGCCTAAACCACATAGAGAATTTGCCACCCCTTGCCGAAAGCCGATTTCTTCACTGATGTCGTGATGTTGCTGGTAATGGGCGATCGCTTTTTCATACTGTCCCAAGGACTTATAACAATTGCCTAAACCACATAGAGAATTTGCCACCCCTCGCCAATAGCCGATTTCTTCACTGATGTCGTGATATTGCTGGTAGAGGGCGATCGCTTTTTCATACTGTCCCAGGTTATCATAACAATTGCCTAAACCACATAGAGAAATTGCCACCCCTTGCCGAAAGCCGATTTCTTCACTGATGTCGTGACATTGCTGGTGATAGGCGATCGCTTTTTCATACTGTCCCAAGGAATCATAACAAAGACCGAGACGGTTTAACGAGTTACGATAACAAACTTGTTCCCGTTGACTCCCTGCAATAATTTGCTCATACAATTCGGCTCGCTGACGATAAAATCCTTGGAAATCTAAAAAACTATCAACCGATTTATTTTTCCCTTCTCCGCCTCGCTCCTCATTCAAAATGTTGTATGCTAACTGCCATTCTCCCAATTCCCCTGCATGGTAAAACGCCTCTAAATATTCCTTCAAATCTTCCAAGGATTCCCAGGGAGGCGAGGGTAAATGGGCTAAATAATAATCTAAGGCTAATTGATGGGCTGATCGCAATATTTCAGCATTTGCTTGATCTTGTACCACCATTGAAATTAAAGGTAAAAACTGAAACCGTCGCGGTTTTCCCGCTTTTGGTTCGGGGGGAAATTCTTGTAATAAAGACAAACGAGCAAAATGTCGTAAATCTTGGTCAGTTATTTCTGGGGTTAATGCCTGCGCTAACCCTAAATCAAAACTCTCGCGCAATACCGATAACCGCGTTAAACTCTCCCTTAATTGTGCCGCTAATCGCGCTAAACTGGCGGTAATCACTTCTCTGACACAGGTTTCCGTGTCGCGGTGATACCCTTCCACATCAAACATATTTAAGCCCAAATTTTGCGACTCGGTGACAGAAACCCCTTCTCCAAATTCATCACTCATCCAACTACAAACCAGTTGCATTAAAAGAGGATGTCGTCCCATCTTGTGGACAAATTCGGCTAATTCTTGATTAGTTCCTGTCAAACCGTAATTCACCCTCACCAACTGGATTGCGTCGGCTTCTGCTAATCCCCCCAGGCGCAACCAATGACAACGCCGCGTTAAATTGGGGACAAAACTCGGCTGTTCCCGACTGGTAATCAGGATTTTACTCTGGTTTCCCGAACCCAACCAACGGATCAAAAATCGCCTATAAACTGAATCTCCCGCCGTCTGAACTACTGTTTCTAAGTTGTCGAGAATCAACAGACAAGGTGAGGTAATCAGTCCCCGTATCATCTGCTGAATTAACGTCTCATCGTTCCATTTTTCATCGTAGGGTTGCTCCAAATTTTCTAATAACCAGCGTCCAAATTGCGCTACTGAATAACGCTCCCTAAAACTAACCCATAACACCCGCCAATGAGGGATTAACTGTTCCCTGAATTTCACCGCGAGGGCAGTTTTTCCGTAACCGCCAGTCGCCACAATTCCGATTAAGTGTATCTGATCATTACCTAATGCTGTTAGTAGTTCTTGTAATTCTTGCTGTCGTCCTTGCCATTCATTTACTGGTGGAAGCGTAGTATTCAGGGTTGCTGATTGCGTTGGGGCTAACTTTGTCTGTTCCCTACCAGACGACTCCAGCTAATGCTCTTTGTTAGTGTCACTGGGATAGTAATGGTTATGGTTTCCCCCCAAAAATTTAGCTTCAACATTTTTGTTGAATTGATAACCCTGGGATTGATCCTTGTTAATTTGAGTATTGCGGATCTGTTTTTCCGTTGCGGCTAACTTAGCGGCTAATTCCTGGTTACTGCTCATCAACGCCCGCATTTCCGTTAATAATTCTGTAACTTCCGAATCAGCTAATACAGGTTCCAAGTCAATGACGGCTTGCTCAACTTCAGGTGCTTTGCCTGCGGTTAATAACTTTAAGGTTGGCGAGGTAGGAAATTTGCGTTGCAGTGTCGCCAACAAGGAATCGTTAAGATTTTCCCCAGTCTTGCCTAAAAAACCTGTGGCAATAGCAGAACCAGCCAAGGGAGCAATATTCGTGGCCCAAGTTATCAAAGTCACTAAGAGTGGTTCCATCAACAAAAACCTCTTGATTTTTTTCTAATGATACAGTTTTTCCCAAAAAAGAATAACGTTTGCTTAAACCGCCGTATCAATGAATCGGTAATCGCATTTATTTGATTGTTCTCGATTCCAAAGGAATAACTAATTTTAATACGCCCATTGTTAGTTAAGCAAAACCCACAGGCTGAAACTGAACATCGTTGATGATTTTCACCGTTTCTCCTGATTGCTTAATCACAAATCAACCGCGCCGATAAGCATAACTATCTATCCCCTGGTCGATTTCAATCCCCGCTACTGCACCATAAACCTGAAAGTCTCGAAATTGGGGAAAGGCTAACTTAAATCGCTGTAATCGATCAAGAAAGTCATCTACATCATCCTTCGAGAGTCGAGATTTACACTCCACCGCCACTAACTCACTGCCATTCACCACCAGAATATCAATTTCCATCGCTGCCCCGGGACGTTTACTTTTTAAGCGACTCATGGTTTGGGTGACATCAATCCCCCGCTCTTGAAATAACTGCACAACCGCCGGCTCTACCATTTCTTCTATAAAAAGACACAAAGGGGTAGTTAAGTTATTGACGGCTTCGGTGGTGGCTCGTACCAGCTTTTTCAATTCTTCCATCGTGCGATCGGCTTCGGCCCGGCGGCGCTCGGCTTCAGCACTACGGCGATCAGCCTCAGCATTTCGTTGTTCAGCCTCGGCATTGCGGCGCTCGGCTTCAACATTGCGGCGCTCGGCTTCTTTTTGGAACTCGGCAAATTGAGCCTCGGTTCTTTCAAACAGTTTGTAAATATCGGCGATCCTAATAGCTTCTGACATGGCGTGTTCTTGTCTATTTGAGCAAAGCCGATCCTATTCTAGCGACTCGGCAGGCTGAGAGGACATCGTTCTTTTACCCATCACTTGCTGACAGGATAAATCCGACACCATCCCCGCCAAAAATCGCCAATTTTTTCCTAAAAAAGTTTGGGATACCCCACTCCCCCAAAGCATCCCCCAAAGCTGAAAGCCTTAGCCAATCAGCTTTTTATTATGCAATTTTTTTTAATTAGACCTCTTGCATTGGCACATACCCCAGATTTTTTCATAGCAAGTATCAACCTATTGAAGTGGGGAAAATCTTATGTTTTCAATGCTTACGTTCTCAACTGCTACCCTAAAAAACCACCTCAAAAAAAACGGTTTTTTTGTCTTCAATAACCCTTGCAGCGATCGCTGGGTACAATGTTTACAGGATGTTACCCAAGCAACCCCCGTTATCCAAACTAACGGAGAGATTATCTATCCTATCAAAGCAAATCCTGACGCTATGGGAAAAAGTGATGCACAATCCCCCGGAATTGGGCTTTTACCTCATATCTTAAAAAATTAAGCGAACGGTAAGTAGTAAAAATGGATCAAAAACGCCACTAGCCCTCTGCGCTAAATAGACATGAAGGCTATCAACACCGATAGAAACTAATTTTGTTAGAAGTTACTCGATTAGATTGCCAATTAGGACACCAATCATCTACATTAACGACATAAGAGCCTTGACGAAGTTGATTATGGATATTAGTTAAGGCAGCTTGTGCTTCCTTTTTTCCTTGGAAAAGAATCACACTTCTATACCATCCAGATCGATAGAAAAGAACCGCACTTGAATAGGGAGGGCGATTTTTCTTGGCACGGTTTATTTCATACTCAGCTTCGCTAATATCTCGATCACCACCGAATACTACTCCCCATTGCTCTGCCCTAGCGATTGCAGGAATCCCAAGAAGAAACCAGAGAATTAAAATTGTTTTTTTCATGGCTTACCTATTAACTTTATTGAAAACGAGCTTTGATTTTTACCCCAGGCTTTAAGTTTAGATGATCGGCATCTTTTTGACTAATTATAACTTTTTTGTCTTGACCTTCTTCGTCTAAACATTGACCAAATTTTTCAATCCTGATTTTGTCAACTTTATCGGAGGTTTGGTAGATATATAAATCTTCATTACCGATCCAAAATGCATCACTATTTAAACATCCAATAGCTGATCCTCCTAGAAGTTCAGTTTCCGGTTTAATGCTATGAATTATCAAAGTAAATTGATTTTTATTAGGTTGACATATTCCCTGATTTCTGGCACATTCGATTCTGATTTTTTCTAAAACTGGATGATTGTAGCCTTCTTTTGAGATTGATGCTAGTCTTGAAATAGCACTAACAATCGAAACATTATTAATATCATAATAGCCATTATCATTAAAGTCTTCTTGATTTAGGTTACCTATTTTAATACCTTTATTTTCTATCTCTATATAATAGATATTTTGGTCTCCTTTCTTTAAGTCTATATGTTCGGCTATATATGGCTCTAACTGCCCTTCTAGCAAAAGATTAATAACCACTATAGAGCTTAGTAGAGAAGCAAGACTCCCCGAAATTTTTATTGCCTGGGTTTGTAAGGAATCATCATCTTTAAACCCTCCCATAAATCGGTAAACCAATGCACCCATTCCAGTGCCAAAAAAAATAGATGGTATGATTGGCAAAGGTATGACATTGGGCAACAAAGCTATAGCCGTACCTAGTCCAAAACCAAAAGCCGTAACTACAATGAAAAATTTATCAAAAAAATTAGGACCTGCCGGTTCTAATGGAGATGCGGAAACCGACGGCGGCGATTTTTGTTCAGAATCGGGATTTTGGTTTGCATTACTCATTTTTCAACTCTCGTATATCCAAATTTCCTAGAAATTCAAAACCTGTCAATCAGAACTAACTCGAATTAATGGCGGGAAGCGGATTTGAACCACTGACCTTCGGGTTATGAGCCCGACGAGCTACCAGACTGCTCTATCCCGCGTTGCTTTATCTACTATAGAACTAAATCTCGGTAAATGCCAAGGAGTTTGTAAAATTACTTTACATTTACCGTGCGACCAGAGGTTAATACTTACGTTCCACGGGGGTGAAATCCTGAATCACCACGGGCATATAGTCGATATCGATGCGGTCGCGGGAATAATAGGCGAGGGTATGCTGAAGGAAATTTTGGTCATCCCGTTGGGGAAAATCTTCGCGGGAATGGGCCCCTCGGCTTTCTTGACGATTGAGGGCAGAGGTGAGGATAATTTCCCCCACCACCATGAGACTTTGTAATTCCCAGGCCTCGATTAGTTCCGTATTCCAGCAATCACCCGGATCATCGAGGTAAATCTGCTCGTATTTGCGCTTTAAATCGCCGATTTGTTTAATTCCCTCGCGCATAGTCGCTTCGGTGCGAAAAACGCCGCAATGTTGGGTCATACAGTCTTGGAATTGCTGACGTAGTTGACCGATGCGAATCGTGCCTTTTTTGGTCAATAAAGCGGTGATTTCCTCTTTCGCATCCTGAAGGTAAATATCGGGATTAAAGACGGGAAAAGCGCGTTTTTCGACGTATTTAGCGATCGATTTGCCGGTTCTTCTCCCATAGACCACACATTCTAACAGGGAATTACTGCCCAAACGATTGGCCCCGTGAACAGAGACACAGGAACATTCCCCGGCGGAGAAAAAGCCCTCGCTGAGGGTATCGGCACTTAAGCGAACGCGACCATCGGTATTAACGGGAATGCCTCCCATACAATAGTGAACTGTAGGACGTACAGGCATCGGTTCCTCTACCGCATCGACACCGACGAGACGGTGGGCCTCCTCCCAACAGAAAGGAATGCGACTCATAATTTTTTCCCGGCCTAAATGGCGTAAATCCAGATAGACAAAGGGGCCTCCGGCGCTACCGTCCAGATTTACCCCCCGGCCGGCGCGAATTTCTAGGGTAATGGCGCGGGAAGTGATGTCCCGGGGGGCTAATTCCATGCGCGAGGGGGCGTAATCTTCCATAAAACGACGACCTTCGCTATTGATTAAATAAGCTCCTTCACCCCGGACCGCTTCCGAGATTAAAACACCGACGGGATAGAGTCCAGTGGGGTGAAATTGGACAAATTCCATGTCTTCTAGGGGAATACCCGCTTTTGCCGATAAAGCTAAACCGTCTCCCGTACAGGCGAAATCGTTGGAGGTGGTGTTATAAACGCGACCATAGCCCCCCGTCCCGAACATAATTGCTTTTGCCCGGAGGATTTCTAACTGTCCGGTGGCGATTTGGTACATAACTACTCCTTTAGCTGTACCTTCTTCGAGGATAAGACGCAAAACGTACCATTCATCGTAGATTTTTACTTGATTACGGCCTAAATTGCTGACTAATTCGTGCAGCATGGCGTGACCAGTTTTATCGGCGGCGTAACAGGCACGGTTATGGCTGTGACCGCCAAAGGCTCTTTGGGCAATGCGTCCATCTTCGAGACGGGAGAATAACACGCCTAGATGTTCCAATTCGATGATAACTTCGGGGGCTTCTCGGGTGAGGATATCCACCGCATCCTGGTCAGCCAGAAAATCGGAACCTTTGACAGTATCGTAGGCGTGGGCCTTGGGATTATCTTTGGGGTCAACGTTTTGCAGGGCGGCGGCGATACCCCCCTGGGCAGCGACGGAGTGGGAACGAATTGGGTGGGTTTTGGCAACGACAGCAACATCGATAGTCGGGTTGAGGCGTTTGATTTCTAAGGCGGCGCGGCATCCTGCTAACCCACCGCCCACTATAACGACATCGTGTTCTTTCATGGCTGATTTTCCTACGGGCTTCTGTTTCTATGGTGGGGTGAGAATTGCTCCCAAGTGAGTTTTGTAATCGAGACTTTATATTTCAGGAGTCAAAAGACAAAAGACAAAAGGCATCTTTGTTCTCCCCACACCCCACACCCCACACCCCACACCCCACTTCCCAAAAAACAACCCGCAGCAGTTAACCGCGAGTTATTTTTGGCTAAAATCGGATAATTACTCAACGGTAATCGTTCCGACCATACCGGCGCCGCGATGGGGTTCGCAGTAGTAGGTGTAAGTACCCGGTTCGCTGAAAGTGCTTTCAAAGGACTCACCGGCGGAAAAAGCCAGACCTTTGTGGGATAATTTGCTGGCTTGGGCTTCGGCAACTTTGGTGCTATCGAAAACTATGTTATGGGGAGAAAGTTTGTTATTGACCCATTTCACCGTATCTCCTGCTTTAATGGTGAGGGTGGGGGGCTCAAATTTTAGTGTACCCGCATCACCGCCCATCTTAACCGTGAAGGTTTCCGCGGCAGCGGAGGCAGTGTTGAAGAAGAAGCTAGAGACGACTAGCACCACGGTAGCGAGCAATAAACCTAATTTTTTCATGCTTGTTAATCCTTTACACGAGGGAAGATGACAAGTTTGACAGCCTGTCTTTTGACAAAAAAGTAAAAGTTTGCTTTTAACTGTCCCATGGATTAATTCTACACGAAGTTTGACAGCTTGTCTTTTGACAAGAAAACCGTTTTTTTCTGACGATGGTTGGGGAATTTCTTGAGAAATAGAGGAGAACCTATCGTGAAAAGATTATTAATTTCCCTGTGCTTGCTCTTGGCTGTGGTTACATTCGGTATGGCTCGTCCCGCTTTAGCTGATGGGGCTTCGATTTTCAGTGCTAACTGCGCTTCCTGCCACATGGGCGGTAAAAACGTGGTTAATGCCGCTAAAACCCTGAAAAAAGAGGATTTAGTTAAATACGGCAAAGATTCCGTTGAAGCTATCGTTACCCAAGTTACCAAAGGTATGGGGGCGATGCCTGCTTTCGGTGGTCGTCTCAGCGCTGAAGATATCGAAACTGTAGCTAATTATGTCCTCGCTCAAGCGGAAAAAGGCTGGTAAAAATTAGTTATCGGTGGCGAGTTATCGGTTGTCAGTCTGGTAAGAATTGTAGCGATCGAAATTCTTGGGTCATTTGCTGGCTTAAAATAGCTAATGGTTCATCTCGGGACAAGGTTGTGAAATTGCGATCATTTTTCTATCTTTTAGGTGCGACGGTAATCATTCTCCTAGGAGTCGCTACAGCCAGTTTTGCTTGGATTCTCGCCGATAGTCCTCTGTCTTTGCTCAAAGGTGGGGTGCTGCGGGAACCAGCGGCGGCGATTTTTGTGCCGAAACAGGCCCCGGTTATGGTATCCTTGCTGGTCAATCCCGAACGTTTAGAGTCTTTTGGTCAATTAATCGCTACACCGGCTAATCGACGACGTTCCCACCAAGAAATTAAAGATTTAGAAAAAACTCTCCTCGGCAAAACGGGATTAAATTATCAAAAGGAAATCAAACCCTGGTTAGGGGAAGAAATTACCCTCGCTGTTACTTCCCTAGATTTCGATCGCGATACCGATAATGGTATCCAACCGGGTTATCTTTTGGCAATTCAAAGTAAAGATGGTGAACGCGCTAAGGAATTTCTGCAAGCTTCCTACTCAAAACAGGCGGTTTCGGGCAAATTTGACCTCGTTTTTGAACTCTACAAGGGAGTTAACCTCATTTATCAACGTCCCTTGACCGCGGGAGATAATAATCGTTTTCTCGCTAGTGCCGTGGTGGGTGATACGGTGCTTTTTGCCAATAATATCAAGGTTTTGCGCGAGGCACTTAATAACGTGCAAGTACCGGATTTAAACCTAAAAAATAGCCCCGATTACCGAGAAGCCCTCAAAAATATCACTGAACCGCGTATAGCTATCGTTTACAGCAATTTACCCACGTTATCGGCTTGGATCGCTAATCAACCCGTCCCGGAGAGTCCCGAAGCCAAACAACGATTAGCCACGGCTTTTACGCTCAAATCCGGGGGAATAGTCGCTCAAACCGCCTTAATTGGAGTCTTAGGACAGGATGACCAAGCACCAATTTTATCTAGTCCCGTGGGAGCATTATCTTTTATCGGCGAAAATAGCCTTTTAGTCGCCGCTAGTCGCGATTTAAATCGTTTTTGGACTCAGGTAGAGGAGGGGTTAGAAGCAGATAGTCCCCTACAGGAATTAATAACACAGGTCTTAAACCGCTTCCAGTCGCCTTTAGGTTTAAATTTGCCTGAAGACGTTTTTAGCTGGGTTAGAGGCGAATATAGCCTCGCTCTCGTGCCTAGTTCAAAGGGGATGGAACCCGATAGTGTTTTTGTAGGGGAACGGCTGATGGGGGTAGAGGTGGACAGTGCGATCGCTCATTTGGACGAGTTGGCCCGCAGTCGCGGCTATAATGTGGTTAATCTGCCTTTACTCGATCGAACGGTGACAGCTTGGACAAAGTTAACCACGGCGGTCCCGGAGGGAAAAGCGCAACTAGAGACGCTCGTGACGGGAGTGCATACGAGAGTCGATAATTATGAAATTATCGCTAGTTCTGTGGAAGCGATGGGTTTCGCTTTATCTGCACAGAAAAACCCCATTTTAAGTAGTGGTAAGTTTCGACAGGCAATTACTGCTTTACCCGCAGAAAATGATGGTTATTTTTACATCGATTGGCGACAATTACAGCCAGTTATCGAGGCAAAATTCCCGATCGTGCGGGTGTTAGAATTATCGATTAAACCTTTATTTAATAATCTGCGTTCTCTTACTATTAGTAGCCAAGGCAGTGATAATTCCGTGCGTCGGGGAACGATTTTCTTTAATCTGGGAGTGAAGTCTTAATCAGTTATCAATTACTGAAGGTAAGAGGCAACCCCCCAATCCCCTAGGGCTGTTTCATTCTCCCATCAGAATATCAAAAGTAAAAGCGATCACAGTCAGGTAAAATGAGAAGTGACCGCCAACCTTTAAAATATATGTTGAGCTTAATAGAAAAACTGAAACAAGTCAAGGACTTTCGGAAAGATAAAGGAAAAAGACACGCTTTATGGATAGTATTATTAGTAATAATACTGGGAACAATGCTAGGATACTCAGGTTATAGAGAGCTAGGAGAGTTTGCTAAAAATAATCGGCACAGGCTCAGTCAACAATTTA
>VYKO01000063.1_pt1 | contig 14924 bp, 16 predicted proteins | sample 5114561 | NCBI WGS metagenome assembly VYKO01 (sample SAMN12291811, study PRJNA351875) | freshwater metagenome | isolation source: freshwater lake | place: USA: Michigan, Baseline Lake | collected 2011-08-08 | reverse complement strand
GACTTCTGTTAAAGAAGCAGCATCCCGGGTCGCGTCAACCCCATTGACGCGACCATTCTAAAAAGGTGGCGTGGTGAGGAATCGCCGTCCGTTTTACGGCGGCGAGGATGTCAACGGTTAGAAAGAGCGCAGTTTCCCCGCGACCAACCCCATTCTTCCACTCCCACGGAAATTTGCGAACCGGGACGGACATCTCCTTTCGATAAGTCTATCAGAGTCACACTGACTGCGGCGAATAAACTGCCACGATAAATCGGTTGTCCTTTGTTGTTGGTATTTTTAAAACTAAGGCTAGAAACTTGGGGAGGTTGACCGGAACGCGTCCAGCGAATGCGTTCAAAACGTCCATTGAGAAATTCTGCCGAATAGGACCAACCGTTATTCATGCGGCCTCGACAAAAAAGCTGTTGTGTGGCCACAGTAGCGGGAATATTGACAGATAAACTCAGAAGGCTGAATGCAGCGAGAGCGATCGGCAAAAATTTCATAAAAGTTGGCACTATAGCGTCAAATAATCCCATTATAAGTTTTTAGCTCGCAAATTTAACTATCGCGGCTGCGGTAAGTTCTGGTTTTTCGAGGTGGGGAACATGACCACAGCGAGGAATCCAGACCAGTTGATTATTGGGTAAGGCCTGCTGAAATATCTTCGCGTCTTTTGTGCCTAAAATTTGATCGTTTTCGCCCCAAATAATCAGCGTTTCTCGGTTTATTTGGCTTAATTTCGGCAAAAATCCCCCATAACCGCCACTTTTGGTAAAAGAGATTAAAGCCTCACTCCAGTGGGGACAATTCAGGTGCAGATTAGCACAGGTGCAAGCATCAACAGTGGCCAAAGTTTGATCAAAATAGGCGGTACGACTGATATTTTGACGCACGCGGGAATTGGCTAAAAAATTAGTTGCCCACTTATCGAGGGGAGAAAACATCAATTTACCCAAGACCGGGGGATTAGCTAGTCCTGCGCTGTCAATGAGGACTAATTTCGCCACTATTTCCGGGTAGGAGAGGGCAAAATCGAGGGCCACTGCACCCCCCATGGAAGCACCGACTAAAATTATCGGTTCGGCGATCGCAGTTTGCCAGAAATGGTAAAGATGGCTTTTAATAGTTTTCGGAGATACTTCTAAATATGGCGATCGCTCAGTAAAACCGAAGCCGAGTAGATCTATCGCCCAAGTTTCCCTATTTTGGGCGAGTAAAGGTAGTAAACGCCGAAATTCCAGCAGGGAACTATCAAAACCGTGTAGGAGGAGAAAAGGCGGTTGACCTTGCCCTTGTTGACTATAGGTGGTTAGGATCGATCGAGGATAGATAGGGCTATCGATGGCAATTTGCTGGATATTCTGGAGGAGAGCAAGGGAGGTATCTTCGCTCAATCCCTCGCTAACAGTGGGTAAAAAGTTAGGATAATTCACGGATGAGGGCGAAAGTTTGATGAGGCAACAGGCAAGGGGCAAGAGGCAAAAGGCAAGAGGTGTTTAGATATGTGTAGTTAAGTAGTCGTGCAAAATTAATTTCCTAGTGAAGATAGGCAAGAGGCAAGAGGCAAGAGGCAGTTAGATATGTGTAATTAATTGTCTCTAGCTACAGATGTTAATAGCTAATTTCGAGGGTGACAGCAGCGCGCAGGGTTTGTTCCCCTCCGATAACCGGGCTACTGGCAGCATCGGCACTCCGAAAAACCGCTTCTGAGCGGGCTATTGGCACGGGATTACCGGTATTACCCACTTGGATAGAAACCGTTTCTTTCGGCAATAAACCGAGGGCTTGTAACACGATTGTCGCCTGTTCTCTAGCTTGTTCCGTGGCTTTGATGAGAGCGGTTCTTTGGGCAGCTGCGATCGCTGATTCGCCAGCAGTAAAACTGACCCCATCGATGCGTGTTGCCCCGACTTTCACCGCTTCATCGATTAAACTACCCGCTTCGGCTATATCAATCTGAAAACTAATCAAATTAGCCCCGATATAACCGATTAAACGTCTTTGGTTGTTGCTGAAGTCGTAATTGGGCTGTAAACTAATGCCGGTGGTTTCCAATTTTTCCACTTGACGGGAACGGAGAAATTTAACTACCGCATCACTACGACTGGCGACTTCCCGCTGCACTTTCCCCGCTTCTTTGCCTTGAACTTCTACCCCTAAGCGCACTATTGCTTGAGAAGTGGCGATATTTTCTATTCCTTCTCCCGTCACGGTAATTGTCCTCAATTCTCTTGTGTTTGCGTAACTAGGCATAACTAATCCGGTGTTGATGAGGATAAGGGACAGCAAAAAAGCCAAGCAAAATTTTCTGTAATTCATGAAAAATCCGTAGCGATCGATACTATATTTCGATTCTAGCCTTTATTTTGGGCAATTGAGTGGAAGATTATCCCTTTTCCGTCACTTTCGGAATATTGGTGACTAAGCTCTGGGAACTTGAGAAGAGGCCTTTAAGCAAGATTGGTTCGTACACCGCTGCTATTGTACCTCATCTATCCGATCAACGCTGTTCTTGGCATCAACGGGCCAGAGAAGTTACGTCCAGCCCTAAATGTCCTGCATTATCTTTAATTGAAACCTAGTTGATTAAAAAGATAAATTCTCAAAACTTGCTATGATCTAACAAGATTGTTACTGCACTTTCTCGGCTTAATTATCCACTTCAATGACTCGCCAAATTCACGACCAATTTGCCAAGGAATATTTAGAGGAACTCTTAGCGTCTCTAGGAACGATTAAAAAGAGCAAGAAAGTCAAGAGTGAAGTCCAAGAAATCGATGTTTGGTTTGAACCAGCCTCAGCATCAAGGACGGAATTACCCTTGGGTTTACTCGCTAAAATGGCGGCGACTTGCTGCTTATTTGAACCTTTCCGTAACCCACCCTCCGAGGTAGAGATTCGCAGTTGCATCTCAAAGTTATATGCGGTTCATGGCGAGGTCTTGAGGAAGGCGAAAAGGACAAGCAAAACTCTAACAGAAGCTGAACTACCAGTTCTCTGGATTTTAACGCCTACTTTTTCGGGGAGAATGATTGAAGAATTCGTGGGAATCCCCCCTTCATTCCTACCGGAAGAGGGGATGAAAGAGGAGTGGGGAAAAGGAGTTTATTTTTCCCCCACGCTGTTCAAAACAGGAATTGTCGCCATCCATCAATTACCAGTCAATGAGGAGACTTTATGGTTGAGGGTACTAGGGAAAGGAGGGACACAGAAACGAGCAGTAGAAGAATTAGTGCAATTGCCTGAAGGTAATCCTTTCCAAGAGAATTTACTGGAAATTCTGGCCAACTGGCGGCAGAGTTTGGAATTAAGAGATAATTTAAGTACCGAAGAACAGGAGGAGATTATGAACCTATCACCAGCTTATCTAAAACAACGGGAAGAGTGGAAACAAGAAGGGATACAAGAAGGGATACAAGAAGGGATACAAGAAGGGATACAACGAGGCAGTTTAGAAGAACGGTATTCCCTGATAACCAGTCTTCTGGAAGGACGCTTTGGCAGCCTAGATGCAGAATTATCTGGTCTGGTGGAACAGATTGTCCAACTTCCCGTCTCCGAACGCACCGGGTTACTTCTTTCTCTGGCGAATTTATCTCGCTCAGAACTGTTAGAAAGATTCAGGGAAAATTAAACTTTCAGTCCCAATCTCAAAAACAGACAATTAAAATTCCCGATCAACAATCATTTCCAAATCCTGAAGAACCTTATAGCGCTTTTCACGTTACTGAGGTATCGACAAGTTTTGCTAACAAAGGGTTTAAGATCCTTGCCCATACCTCATTCTGATGAAAACTGCTATAAATGTCCTGCTTATTTTGCTAGACTAAAGAAGTCCCAATTCTTGATTAGCCTGAGATAGGAAGGATTATGGTCAATCAAATCAGCATTGTCATCTCCAAGAATCCCGACGGATATTCACTCAAATCTCCTGAATTAGCAGCAATTGATTACCAGGATAGCTCTCTAGAAGGCGTTTTAAATCGACTGAAAGATGCCCTGGAAACTCATCTGATGGCTTCTGATATATCTCAAGAGGAGACTGGAGAATCAATTTTAAAGATAGTTGATAGGTTGAATCTGAACTTCCCTGAAGAAGAACTTGAGCCGCTTCCATCTGACGGTGCAGAAGAGCATGACCATTATCTTTATGGGAGTCCCAAGAAAAGGCAATGAAACAAATTTTTGCCGACACTTTCTACTGGGTTGCTTTAATCAATCCCCAAGATAATTGGCATCAACGAGCCAGAGAAGTTACGTCCAGTCTCAAAAACGTTAAACTTGTGACGACGGATGAAGTTTTGGTAGAGCTACTGAATTTTATGTCAGTCCGGGGAGCAAATCGGAAGCGGCGTACTGTCGAATTTATCGATGATCTGCTCCAGAATCCCCGCCTTCAAGTCATTCCGCAAAACCGAGAATCATTCCTGCAAGGCTTCGAGTTATACCGCCGCCGTCCAGACAAAGAATATAGCCTGACAGATTGTATTTCAATGACGGTCATGCAGCGCTTAAAAATCAGTCAAGTGTTAACTCACGACAATCATTTTCAGCAAGAGGGTTTCATAATTCTATTTGAATAACAGAGGGAAAATTAAACTTTCAGTCCCCCTAAGCTAGGAAAAACTATCCCCAAGCATTTATGGTAGTTTATCTGCTGAATTATGGGCAAATCTCGCTCGCAGAACACATGAGTAGAAAACGGGTTTCTCCGAGAAACCCGTTTTCTGTGCGTTACTCAACGGATTTAGTATGACAACTGATAAAAACCCCTCCAATTAATGAAGGGGAATTATCGGATTTTATTGATGGTATTAGGAGACTTTTGTGGTTTCTTTTTCTGAGGATTTAGAGGATTTCAATTGGCGCTTGAGGGTTGAGGCTGCGCCGAGTGTGCCGAGGGCGAGGAGGCTGAGGGTTGAGGTGGGTTCGGGGACGGGGACGGTTCCTCCACAATAAGAAATAATATCCGCACCCCCATTTTCAGATCGAATACGACACTGCAAATATGATGATGCGTTAGTACCGTTAGCTTGAATATCTTCAAGACTACCAACAACTGTTCCAATAAACGGATTAGGAGAAGTTCCAATAAGAGAATCTGGGACTGGGGATGATGGCAAAAAATACATCCCTAATATATTAAAATGACCTTGAGAATCTAGATTCAATGTTGGGATAAATCCAGCAGAACCCCAGTCAAATTCAAAAACGACTCTGCCATTAGTCTGATCAATATTTATATTACTACTTACCATGGCAGGGTTTGAGTTAAATTGTAATAAATTTTGATCAAAAGTAGATCCATCAACAGGAGGGGCAGGTAGTAAGGGATTAGCTCCAAATTCACCATACCAGCCAGCATATAAAAGCTCGTTTGAAGGATCGAAGTCAATTGTTACTCTACCAGAAAGAATCTCTGTAGGTGGGGGATCGATAACCTTAACAAGAACCCTTGTTGTTGTTACAACAGTACAACCTATATTTGGTATTGGAACAACCCCACATATTACCCCAGCAGCATCCGCATATTCTACAATTGTTCTCCATATCTCACTATCACTGAATTTCCAGCCAAAAAATCTGGCTATTGCTGCTGATGCTGGATGTGGTGTAAATACTGATAATCCAGCTAAAATGCTTAAACTTAATGACCAAAATTTTTTGTGCTTAGTTATCATACTTTTTTCCTCTCACAAAAGTGATTGACTGCGCTTGCCGCCCTCGCAGCCAGGTCAAGCAACAACCCAACCCAACACCAAAAGCGGATAGCAAAACAATACACATTCCCCCCCCCCACAACTGTATCCTAAGCTACAGTTTTATAAATATTTACATTCCTCTCCGTCAGGCTTCTTGGGACAGGTTAAGAGCGATCGCATTCTATCTCCAGTAGTCAACAATGCCGATGACAAGAGCTAAGTTAAGATTGAGGGGCATTCAGTTGTTAACTCATGTAATTCTTGAGTAGGGGGAAAATATGACGACACTACTTGTACAAGCGACCTCGGCTCCTCTGATGATTGATCTTCCTTGGATTATGCCGATGACGGAGGAGCAATTTTATGAATTTTGTTTAGCCAATCGGGATTTACGCATTGAACGCAGTGCCAGTGGAGAAGTGATCGTTATGCCCCCTGCTTTTTCGGATACGGGTAATCGCAATCTTAATATAGCTGTGCAACTGGGGAGTTGGTCAGAACTAGATGGAACGGGACTGGGGTTTGATTCTAGTGCGGGTTTTACGCTGCCCAATGGTGCGACTCGTTCACCCGATGCTGCTTGGATTAAATTAGAACGCTGGAATGCTTTAACAGAAAAACAAAAAGCCTCTTTTGCCCCCATCTGTCCCGATTTTGTCATTGAATTACGTTCTGCTAGTGATAGAGTATCCAGTTTGCAGAAAAAGATGGAGGAATATATTGCCAATGGTACTTTATTGGGTTGGTTAATCGATCGCCAAAATCGCCAAGTCTATATTTATCGCCCCCATCGAGAACCAGAAATTTTAAATGATCCTGAAACCGTTAGTGGTGATCCAGAATTGCCGGGGTTTGAGTTAGTAATGGCTAAGATTTGGTGAATGCGATCGCTTCGGACTCCCGTTATGAATTAGGAAGTAAGGAAGTGGGGAAGTGGGAAGTGGGGAGTGGGTTTTTAAAGTTGGATTGGGAGTTAATCATACTGTTAAAAAAGGATTTAGTATCAGAGGCGACCGGGATTTTCCCACAACTCGATCGAATGTGCTATCATTCTGAGCAAATAGAGTAAGTCAGCCTAATTCAACGACGGTGTGTTGAAGCGGAGGAACCGAATTTGGGGCGCATTTCAGTCAATGAAAAGGACATCTCTCAGTCCTAGCCCGTCAGCTAACTTCGTCGGCATTGGGGGAAGACTGAAGGGAAACAGAATAGGAGATATTCCTGCAAATATTCTGACTCTTTCAGGATTCTTGGTTGGTACTGCTCATTATCTGTACCTCGATCCTCATATAAGGGTAAATAACATGAATATTGCGGCTATTTTAGTCGCTGCGCGTGCCACAGGCAGGCAAGCGAAAGCTTGGCTGTTCAAGGATGTGGTACTGTATCCGGCGATGGGTTTTATCGGTCTGATTACCCTCTGGTGGATAATTGCGACTTTCCGAAGTGAATTGATGCCCAATCCTTGGCAGGCCTTGACTAGCAATCTCGATTATATTCTCCATCCCTTCTATCGTCGCGGTCCGGGCAATCTCGGCATTGGTTGGCTATTACTAGCCAGTTTGCGACGCGTCTTAATTGGTTTTCTGTTGGGAGCATTAGTGGCTATTCCGGTCGGGTTTCTCATCGGGCTATCCCGGCCGGCTATGCTCATCCTCAATCCGATCATTCAAATTCTACGCCCCGTTTCCCCCCTAGCTTGGCTACCCATCTCTCTAGCCATGTTTGGAGTCGCGGAACCCTCGGCCATTTTTGTTATTTTTATCACCTCCCTCTGGTCAACCATGATTAATACAGCCCTAGGAGTCGGTAGTGTACCCAAAGACTATATCGATGTGGCCAGAGTCCTAGAAATGCCCAAATATCGCCAGATTTTTAAAATTATCCTCCCCGCTAGTTTGCCTTACATTTTTACGGGATTGCGCTTAAGTTTAGGAATTGCTTGGTTAGTCATCGTAGCCGTGGAAATGTTAACCGGAGGTGTGGGAATCGGGTTTTTTCTTTGGGATGAGTGGAATCGCTTAAACCTTAGTTCCGTCTTTCTGGCGGTGATTGTCATTGGCGTTACCGGTTTAATCCTCGATTACCTAATTAGCCGTTTACAAGTCCTTGTCACCCATCGTCCCGCTAAACCGGGCAGTTAATACCATGATTCCCCCCATATCTAGACGTACCTTCCTTCAAGGATTGGGGACGACCCTGGTTACTGGTAGCCTGACTGCCTGTACTATCAATGCCAGTCGCAACCCGACGGGATTAACCGAGGCAGCCCTGGCCGTAACCCCGATTATCGATCCGAAAACCCTAGAAAAACCTAACCTCACCGTGGGATATGTCCCCGTCAATGATTGCGCCCCCTTCGCGGTTGCCTGGGAAAAAGGCTTTTTTCGCAAGTATGGACTGAATGTCACCCTCAGTCGGGAAGCAAGTTGGGCGAATTCCCGTGATGGGATTATCTTCGGACGCTTGGACGCTTCTCCCGTGGTCTCCGGGGCGATTACCAATGCGAGGACGGGGGCAGAAGGGGCGCGGGTTGCCCCTCTGTGTGGGGCGATGACTATTCATCGACACGGCAACGCTATGACCATGAACCGGCCGATGTGGGATTTTGGCCTTCGACCTTGGCGAGAGTATAATGGCGATCTTCAGCAAGCGGGCAAGCAACTGCACGCCTATTTCCAGAGTATCCCCCCAGAAGAGCGCATCTGGGCAGCAGTCTTGAGTTCCTCCATCTATGAATACTTCCTGCGTTATCTGACGGCATCGATGGGCATTAATCCCATTGAGGAATTTCGTCTTTTGATTATTCCGCCACCGCAGATGGTCAACAATATGCGTATTGGCACAATGCAAGCTTATATGGTGGCCGAACCCTGGAACACTAGGGCGATTAGGGGTAACGAAGGAGTCGGTTTTACCTTTGCCCAGGGACGGGAAATCTGGCAAGGACACCCCGATCGCATTCTAGCGGTGATGGAGTCTTTTATCGAAGAAAACCCGAAAACCTATCGCTCTTTAGTCAAAGCGATGATTGAAGCTTGTCAGTATTGCGATCGACCTGAAAATCGAGAGGAAGTAGCGACGATCATTTCCGGGCGCTCGTTTACAGGGGCAAAACCACAATTGACCCGCCCCGGCATTGTTGGCGATTACAACTATGGCGGTTTCGATGATCGAAAACGTCTGGTTAAGGACATAGCCACGACAATTTTTTTCGCCATGCCCCAGGATATTGCCAAAGCCGATCACGATCATTCTACCTTTCTCTGGCAATCCGAAAGTCTTTGGTTAATCACCCAAGCCGCTCGCTGGGGACAGATTGCTGAAATACCCAAAAATGCCGAAGAAATAGCCAAAAAAGCTTGGAGAACTGATTTATACCGTCAAATCGCCGACGATATGGGTATTATTTGTCCCAGCGAGGATTATTACGTCGTACCAGCAAGGTCTTTTATTGATCAAAAAGCTTTTGATCCTAGCGATCTCGTTGGTTATCTCAATAGTTTTGAAATTCGCGCCAATTTACCTCAATTCTTTTATTTGCAGGGATAATTAATTATTATGGCTCAATTCTCCTCTGTTCCTAACTCGATCTCAGGTTCCTTTTCTGGGGAGGAATTTTTAGAGATTAAAAATATCGTTAAAGCTTACCCTAAAGCTGATGGCAGTAATTTTGTCGTTCTCGATGGGGTCAATCTGACTATTGGTTCCCAAGAATACATTTCGGTGATCGGTCATTCTGGTTGTGGCAAATCGACGCTTTTAAAAATTATCGCTGGTTTAGAACAAGCCTCCTCGGGACAGGTCACTTTAGAAGGAAAGTTAATTCGTCAACCGGGGGCCGACCGCATGATGGTTTTTCAACATTATTCTCTTTTGCCCTGGTTGACAGTGCGAGAAAATATTCGTTTGGCGGTGGATGAAGTTCTTAAAAGTGCTAGTAAAGTTGAAAAAAATAGCCTTGTTAATGAACATTTAGCTATGGTGCATTTAACGGCCGCTGCTGATAAATATCCCGAAGAAATCTCCGGCGGAATGAAGCAGCGGGTGGGCATCGCTCGCGCTTTGGTAACTCGACCGAAAATGCTATTGATGGATGAACCTTTTGGTGCTTTAGATGCTTTAACTAAGCGAAAATTACAACAGGAAGTTCTCAAAATTTGGGAGAGTCACCGGCAAGCGGTGATCATGATTACCCATGATGTAGATGAGGCAATTTTTATGTCCGATCGCATTGTTTTAATGACCAATGGGCCTCATGCTAATATCGGTGAGATTTTAACAGTCCCTTTTCCCCATCCCCGGGATCGTCACGCCATGCGAGAAACTCAAGAATATTATGATTTGAGAAATCATGCTCTCGATTTTCTAGAGCGTTATTTTACAGCGGATGAATAGGTGGTAAAAAAGTGAGATTAACCTAGAGTCGCAACTCTGAAATCAGGAGAAACTAGGTTAATTTTTTATCTCCTCAACTAGATTGAATATAACGCTGTTCTATATTGTTGCCCACGGGAAATCCACTCAACACCGATAGAACAGCGATAACTAATCATCCTATTAAGATTGGCTCAAGGTAGCCAATTCTGAGGCTAAAGGATCAACCCGGCGCAAATTTGCCCCTAATGCTCTTAATTTACCCTCTAAATTATCGTAACCTCGATCGAGGTGATGGAGTCCCTGCACAATAGTAGTCCCCCGGGCTGCCAATCCCGCTACCACCAAAGCTGCCGAAGCGCGTAGATCCGTGGCCATCACCGGCGCCCCAGATAGGAAAGGCACACCGCGCACTAAAGCCACATTTCCTTTGACCTTGATATCTGCTCCCAGACGCTTTAATTCGGCCACATGACGCAGACGGTTTTCAAAAACCGTTTCATTAACCACACTACTGCCCTCGGCTAAAGTTAATAGAGCCATAAATTGGGCCTGCATATCCGTGGGAAAACCGGGATAGGGCAGGGTTTCGATATCGGTGGCTTTTAAGTCCTTAGGGATAATCCGCAGACGATTAGGACCATCTTCCACCACTTCCGGACCGATTTCGTGCAGTTTGGCAATTACCGAAGCTAAATGGCACGGAATCACGGGATAAAGACTTATTTCTGAGCGGGTAATCGCCCCGGCTATCAGTAAAGTTCCGGCTTCAATGCGATCGGGAATGATACTGTAATCGGTACTGTGCAGACGGGAAACTCCCTCAATGACAATTGTATTGGTCCCAGCACCGCGAATTTTTGCACCCATGGAAACACAAAAATCGGCTAAATCAATCACCTCCGGCTCTTGGGCCGCATTACCGAGAATGGTTTCCCCTTCCGCTAAAGTCGCCGCCATCATTAGGGTTTCCGTCGCTCCCACACTGGGATAATCCAGATAAATATTCGCCCCTTTCAGACGACCATTACCTTTAACGCGGGCGTGTACCATGCCGCTATCGATTAATACATCTGCACCCATTGACTGGAGACCCCTAACGTGCAGATCCACCGGTCTGGCCCCAATGGCGCAGCCGCCGGGGAGGGGAACTTTTGCTTCTCCTAAACGGGCTAAAATCGGTCCGATGGCGAAAAAACTGGCCCGCAACTGGGAGACGAGATCGTAGGGTGCTTGAGCTTGTTTGAGGTCTCTGCCATCAATCTCTAGTCTATCTCTGGTGCGACGGACTTGCACGCCCAAGGCCGAGAGAATTTGACTCATCCGCTCGATATCGGCCAGGGCAGGTACATTACTAATCTGGCACTCGTCGGAGCAGAGTAAAGCCCCCGCCATAATGACTAGAGCGGCATTTTTGGCACCACTGATCTTGACTTCACCCTTGAGAGAGTGACGACCTTGAATTTCTAAATAGGGATGCTCGGTATCGATGGTCATAGGATCATTCATTTATCTTGGTTGGCAGTCTTGGCTAAGGATAGCTTCGGCAAAATGACACTGCATTTTATCAGATTTTTGAGGAAATTATTGGTGATTCTACCCCGAAAAGCGATTTTCGTCTTAATTATCTGAACCATCTTGACTTATGGATTGTCCGATAGTATAATAAAAGATTGTGAAAGAAAAATGCGGAACTGGCGGAATTGGTAGACGCGCTAGATTCAGGTTCTAGTGTCTGCAAAGACTTTCGGGTTCAAGTCCCGAGTTCCGCATTATCTCCCTCAAGACGTGGTTGTTTAGGGTAGGCCTAGCGGGGTGAAAAATCCTATTGGCTATAGTCTTGATCGCTCTCCTGTAACGGCTATGATTAGCAGTGTTCAAAACCCTTTAATCAAGCAAATTCGCAAGCTACACCGCACTAGAGAGCGACAGGAGCAGAATTTGTCCTTAATTGAGGGAACGCACTTACTAGAGACAGCTTTAGCGGTGAATTGTTCCCTAGAGACAGTTTTTTATACTGAAAAGTGGCGGCAAAGACAGGGAGAATTAGCGCAGAAGCTTCAAAATCAAGCCAAACGAGTCGAGATAGTTTCCCCGGAAGTCCTCGCTTCCCTTGCAACAACGGTTAATCCCGATGGTGTGATTGCCACTATTTCCCGTCATCACCTTCATCCAACCCCCCAAAATCCGCTACAATTGGGCTTAGTTTTGGAAAGATTGCAGGATCCGGGTAATCTCGGCACTATTATTCGCACTGCCGTGGCTACGGAAGTACAGGGTATCTGGTTAAGTCTCGATAGCGTCGAAATCGATAATCCCAAAGTGATCCGCAGTTCCGCCGGGGAATGGTTTCGATCGCCCCTGGTGGTAGAATCGGATTTATCGGCTTTAGTGAAAAAATATCAAGCAGAGGGGGTAAAAGCGATCGCAACTTTACCCACAGCCACCAAAAACCACTGGGAGATTGATTTTACCCGTCCGACTTTAATATTATTAGGCAATGAAGGAGCCGGTTTATCACCCCAATTAGCGACTTTAGCCGATGAAACGGTGAAAATTCCCCTCTTTGGTGGTGTGGAATCTTTAAATGTTGCGATCGCTACTGCTGTCATCCTCTACGAAGCTAGAAGACAATTATCGGTGAATAGTTAAACCAGACAAGAATTAGAGATTTATTCTGTATCATAGTTTGTGCTTTTTATCAAGAATAAATTCTCGTTTGTAACAAAAGTAAACAAATATTTGGCGCGATGTTCTTGGGTAAAAAATCGGGGTTTAACTTACAAAAGTGCGGGGTAGGGGAATCGAACCCCTAAGCGTTGCTCTTGGAAAGGAACTCTTTCTACAACTTACACTGCTCCCAGCACATTTGGGTAGTCGCCAGACCTCCGCAGCATCGCCACCCCGCATGAACCGACCGTCGTGTAGACAACGGGTGCAATCATAAGCCCCTCCTTAATGTTCATCAAGAACGGAGACCATTCATGCACTGTTGAGCAGCCCTTAAGTGCTTCCAGAAGCACTCTTATCACCAAGACTTTGGGAAGGCTTAAGCACCAACCACCCCCATGATGTTGTAATTATAACTTCAGGAGCTATGAATTTGCAACGTGCCATAATCTGTTCTATTTGTCAAAAATAAATTCTCGTTTGTAACAAAAGTAAACAAATATTTTGAGCGTGGGTGCCAAAACGGAAAACTGCTCGGTGTCCAATTAGGATTACTCAAGGCTGTGCATCCGGTAAACGGTCATAAAAACGATCGACTGCTACCATGGGCGTATCAGCCAATTCAAAAGCTCCTGTTTCAATATCGAGCAACGATTTTACCGTCATTCCCAGCCTCAACTTGAGGTTTTATATGAGTTCCATAGATATAATCACCTCGTTGGGCAAATTCTTCTTTACTTTAGAGAGGTCGTCATACTGTCATTGGCTAGAATCTGTTTCAAAGTTCTTCTATTTATTTTAACTTAGACCCTAAGTCGGATTTTGGCGGAATTTGCTCGGCTGTTAAGGTGACAATTTGGCCATCTTTGAAAATGCTGATAGATTCTCCTAAGAGGCGGTGTCTCTCAATTGCTTCTGCGATTGCGACTCTAACACCTGTATCGATTCGTTCCGATAATTTATCAGGAATTGGCTCAGTCATGGGCTACCTCAGTTATTTGTTGCCAGATAGAGGAGTCATAGATAATGACTTGTTGATTGAAGGGACGTTCAGCAACTAAGTGCGGCTCATCCCCAGAATTATCATAGATCACCCAAGTATCGCACAAAGGTAAATACAACTGCTTGACATCCTCGCCGCCCTAAAAGTGCGGCGATTCCTAAACCTCACGATTTAAGTTTCTGCTTCCACCACCGTCGCATACCACAGTTCAAAAACCATGTACTGTCTTTAAGCCGAGTTTTCAAGGTGCTGCGCCGTCCACTTGGTTTTCGAGACTGGCCTTTTAATTCTAACGTAAAGCCAACCTAGAACGGCGGGGTTTCAGACCCAAAATTTCCGATGAGGTTAATGCGTCCCCGCTCATAACGACGACGAACCACATCTTCAGGAATATTATGACCGCCACTGGCTACCCTTCTGTGAACTCTCTCTAAAGCTAATTCTGGACTTTGTAGCCAAAAATAAATAAGATTGAGCCTATAGCCAGAACTTTGACAGTCTCTCAAAAAACGGTCAAAGTTCTGGCTGCCAGGGTGCTTTCAAAAGCAAAATCTATTCCTTGGCACTTCAGTGTTATCAGCCTTTCTAACATCAAGCGTCCTGCTTGGATAGCAACCGACTCAGGATTAAAAGGTGAGAGTCCGGCGGCAATTTCATCGGCGTTAACGTACTCGATAACGCCTAAAAAGTTGGGTAAAAGTTTTTTAGCGACGGTGGTTTTCCCGGAACCATTGGGGCCACCAATTAGATAAACATCAGACATGAGATCAACCTCAAGAGTTGACAGAAAAAGGCTCATCAGGTACTGTCTGATCATTAACAACAACAAATCAGACCCAAAAATGAGCCGCCCACATCTTAACATAGAACAAAGAAACTTGCTCTACCAACTTAGTCAAGAGGGAAATTTATCTCAACGGCAAATGGCCGTCTGGCTCGGATGTCATCAAAGCACAATATCACGGGAATTAAAAAGGAATCAAAGTTCTCTTGGCTGCTATCTACCTGACACAGCACAAGCTCAAAACAACCCTTTTAAAATGTCAGCAAGGCTACCTTAGAGTTGGTGAAAAAAGGATTGAAAGATTATCATAGTCCCGAACAAATAGCGGGTCGTCTGAAAAAAGCTGGTCAAGAATCTCTCAGTCACGAAACCATCTATCAAATGATCTATCAGAACTATCGAG